>MDSV01210780.1_pt1 | contig 10066 bp, 7 predicted proteins | sample 810851 | NCBI WGS metagenome assembly MDSV01 (sample SAMN05326640, study PRJNA326480) | marine metagenome | isolation source: seawater | place: Atlantic Ocean: North East | collected 2012
CCTTGGCTGGCTTTGCGCACGCGACGGACCAGATTTGCGAGACCATCAATGTAGGAATCATTTCCAATTCGAAGGAGTGGGCCGCTTGGGATATCCCTAATCCCAGTTGCTTCAACTACTATTGCTCCCGGTTGTCCTACGGCAAATCGTTCGTACCAATCCAGAACATCTTCACTAACATATCCCGACTCAGTGGATCTCCAAGGGACCATGGCAGGGACCCAAGTTCGTGATGTCAGTCTCAATGATTGAAATTTAATTTGAGAAAACAACAGTGAAGAAGCGGCTTCCGATGCATTTGGCCACTCTGACTCAAGAGACTTATATCTTATTCTTTCAGGCGGTTTCCACATTTTGGGTTCTCAGCTTCGCGCTCAGTTAAATATTTGAAAACGTAGTCAAGTGGCGGCGTGATGACTAAATAGACCAGCCAACACAACGAGTTTTTATAGCGGCTGCCTTCATTCAAGCATGCTATAGTGTTGGTACGAATTCTAAAGACTAAAGAGACCATAGTTGGGATTGTAAGTATAATCAAGAGTTGGCGGTAAGTTTCGTTGGCAAATTCAGCGCCAGACGCTTTTCAGGGCCAAAACCACTGGAGGCGTCTCCGATCAGAGCGGCCAGCCTCGTCAGTCTCTTGAGACCTTTACAATGTTTTGTGCGTAACACTGATAGTACATATTTTATACTCAAGCCAAGTCGCGAGGAAATAGTTTGAAAGTCGTTTGTTTGGGCGGTGGTCCCGCCGGGTTGTATTTTGCCATTTCTATGAAACTCAAAGATCCCTCTCATGAGGTGAGTGTATTCGAGAGGAACAAAGCCGGCGACACGTTCGGATGGGGGGTAGTGTTCTCTGACCAAACGATGGAGAATTTGCGCTCTAATGATCCCGTTAGCGCCTCTCAAATCTCAGACGAGTTTATCCATTGGGATTTAATAGACTGTATCGTCAATGGACAAGTGGAGCGATCCGATGGTCATGGTTTCATCGGCCTTGGACGTAAGCGGATGCTCCAATTGCTTGCCGATAGAGCCGAACAGCTTGGTGTGGTATTGCACTTTGAAACCGAGTTTGAAGCGTCGGACATGCACGACCGTTTTCAAGATGCTGATATAATTGCAGTTGCCGATGGTTTGAATTCCAAGATTCGAACCGCACATCTAGACAAATTTCAATGTAATATTGATATCAGGCGCAATAAATTTGTCTGGTTGGGCACCAACCAGACCTTCAAGGATGCCTTCACGTTCATTTTCGAAAAGACTGATAACGGCTGGATATGGGCACACGCCTATCAATTTGATGCTGATACAGCAACCTTTATTGTAGAGTGCACGCCAGAGGTATATGAGGCATTTGGATTTGCAGATTTAAGCCACCGAGAGAGCGCAGATTTGTGTGCAAAAATTTTCGCCAAATATCTGGACGGACATTCCTTATTGACGAATTCCGAACACATCCGGGGATCAGCATGGATTAGCTTTCCACAACTTCTATGTCGCAATTGGATTCTCGATGATCGAATCGTTTTGCTAGGCGATTCCGCCCATACAGCGCACTTCTCTATCGGGTCTGGGACTAAACTTGGATTGGAGGACGCTATCGCTTTGGCCAATCATCTGCATCATCATGATTGTGTGGCGACGGCGTTAAAAAACTATCAAACAGAACGAGAGACAGAAGCACTGAAACTTCAGAACGCAGCTCTCAATGCGTTGGTGTGGTTTGAGAATGTTCCTCGTTATGCAGAGTCGTTTGACTTGAAGCAGTTTAACTACTCCCTGCTTACCCGCAGTGAGCGAGTGAGTCATGAAAATCTTCGATTAAGAGATCAATCTTGGCTCGAAGGTATGGAGCGGCATCTGGAGGAAAAGGCGGGAAAAGCTGCTGAGGCAACACCTACCCCGCCCATGTTTTTGCCATATCAGTTAAAAAACATGCAGCTGGTAAATCGCGTGGTTGTCTCGCCGATGTCGATGTACAGTGCTGAGGATGGCTTTCCGGGCGATTGGCATTTTGTTCATTACGGGGCACTTGCCAAAGGCGGAGCAGGTTTGATTTATACTGAGATGACGGACGTCAGCCCGGATGGACGAATAACCCCGGGATGTGCAGGCATTTGGAATGATGAGCAAGAATCGGCATGGCTTAAAATTACGCGCTTCGTGCATAAGCACTCATCGGCCAAGATTGCCATGCAGATCAGTCATGCTGGGCCGAAGGCGGCGACTAAAGAGCCTTGGAGATGGCATCCGGACAGGTTAGATGACCCGCTCGATGAGTCAGAAACGTGGCCGATTATCTCGCCCAGCGCGGTTCCCTATGACTCGTATAACCAAGTTCCTGCAGAGATGACACGGGCTGATATGGATAAAGTAACGACGCTTTTCGTGGCCTCGGCGCGACGGGCTCTCAATGCCGAGTTCGATATGTTGGAAGTGCATGCAGCCCATGGTTACCTGCTCTCTGCGTTTATCACCCCTCTTCTTAATCAGAGAAAAGACATTTTTGGAGGTTCATTGGCAAACCGTCTGAGATATCCCTTGGAAGTTTTTTCGGCTGTTCGAGATGTATGGCCATCAGAAAAGCCGCTTTCTGTCAGAATCTCTGCCCATGATTGGGTTGGTCAAAAAGGCATTACTGAGAGGGATTGCGTGAAAATTGCAAAAGAGTTTGTTACTGCTGGAGCTGACATAATCGATGTTTCCAGTGGGCAGACATCTCATAATGCGGTTCCGCGCCGAGGGAGAATGTTCCAGACTCCGCTCTCAGACATGATCCGGAACGAAATAGGCACGCCAACAATGGCCGTTGGAAATATTTTTGAGGTCGATCATGTTAACAGCATTGTCGCGGCCGGACGAGCTGATTTGGTTTGTCTTGGGCGTCCGCATCTCGCCGACCCCAACTGGACGCTGAGAGCAGCAGCGACTTGCGGTTATGCGGGGAGCGGGGTAGAAGAGCCAAGGCAATACTTTATGGGCCAACGACAGTTGGAGGTGAATATTAGCCGTGCTTCAGCGCACTCGATTGATGGAAAGGGATAGCATAGATTGGACCAGGATTAATGCATAAAAAAATTAGACATGCTCTTATTTCGGGCGGTACCGGTGGTATTGGAACCAGCATAGTAGAAACTTTTCTCAGTAACGAGATAACCGTCACTTGCTTAGGAAGATGTGAAAAGTCATTTGAAAAGCTAAAACGTGCTGTTGGCAGCTGCGATAGGCTCTCTTTTAGAATCTGTGATGTTACCTTGAGAACGGAGGTAAATGGGGTGCTTAAAGAGCTGTCAAAAGACTTTGGGGTAATCGATGCACTGATTTGTTGCGCAGGGGGGGTAAAGACTAAGCCTTTCCACAAGCTAACAGATTCCGATTGGCATGCGGTTATGAATTTAAATTTACATGGAACTTTTAACTGCATCGCTGAAGCGATCAATGGAATGCGGTCACAAAAGTTTGGTAGGGTTGTGAATGTTGCCAGCACCGCCGGTTTAAAAGGCTATGCCTATGTGTCGGGTTACTGTGCGGCCAAACACGCTGTCGTTGGATTAACTCGAGCTCTCGCGGAGGAGACTGCTACATTAGGAGTGACAGTTAACGCCGTATGCCCGGGTTACACCGATACCTCAATAATCAGGACTGGTGTGGAAAACATCTCCAAGAAAACCGGGAGATCTCAAAAAGAGGCTCTAGAACATTTTACGAGTGTCAATCCGCAGAAAAGACTTATTACACCGAAAGAGGTTTCTTCTGCTGTAGCTTGGCTTTGCTCTGAAAACAGCGATGCAATTACCGGGCAATGTATATCGGTCAGCGCTGGTGAGGTTATGTGAATATGACGGAGGATTAACTGACTATGCATAAAAAAAAGGTTGCGAATAGTTCGCCCAAACATTTCACTTGGGAATCGGCTGGGACCGTTGGGGTGATCGCTCTGAATCGTCCTGAGAGGAAAAATCCGCTAACTTTGGAGTCTTACGCCGAACTGCGAGACTTCTTCAGAGGTCTTGCATATGCAGACGATATAGACGCGATCGTGATACATGGGATGGGGGGTAACTTTTGTTCGGGAGGAGATGTTCATGACATCATCGGTCCGTTAACGAAGATGAATATGGATCAGCTTTTGGACTTCACGAGAATGACGGGAGACCTAGTAAAAGCCATGCGCTCATGCCGACAGCCTGTTATTAGCGCTGTTGAAGGAGTATGTGCTGGTGCAGGGGCCATAATAGCCATGAGCAGCGACCTTCGGTACGCAAGCAAAGACGCCAAGGTATCTTTTTTGTTTAATCGTGTTGGGCTAGCTGGCTGCGATATGGGTGCTTGTGCCATTTTGCCTCGAATAATCGGGCAGGGCCGTGCTAGTGAACTGCTGTTCTTTGGTCGCTCCTTAAAGGCTGAAGAGGGTCATAGATGGGGATTTTTTAATGCAGTGGATGCCAATCCGATCTCCTTCGCTATCGAGCGAGCTCAAGAACTGTCAAATGGTCCCACTTTTGCAAATGGAATCACAAAGACCCAGTTGCATCAGGAATGGAATATGTCAATTGACCAAGCTATAGAGTCTGAGGCCCAGGCACAAGCCATATGCATGCAAACACAAGATTTTCATAGGGCCTATGAGGCGTTCGTTAGAAAGACAAAGCCCGAGTTTGCTGGCAACTAAGATACGTTACTGTTGTTCGTTGGAATTGAGTTGGAGTTTTAAATTTCTGATGGTTGATGAGATGATGCTGAAATGGCCGTTCTTCGATGACTCGCACAGGGACTTGCATGCCCGCGTTCATGAATGGGCTTCGAGAGAGCTGCACAGTCTAATTTCTCATGACGAAAGGCAGATTGATGCCGACTGCATAAAGGTAGTTTCTGCCATGGGTGAATCTGGTCTTCTAGAAAATGCTGTCAACCAAAACCTCGATGAGTCCGGTTTGGACGTCAGGAGCCTTTGTTTGATTAGAGAGGCTTTTGGATTTCATGAGCCTCTTGCAGATTTTGCATTCGCCATGCAGGGTCTGGGCAGTGGGCCGATATCTCTATTCGGAACAATAGAACAACGCGAAAAATTTTTACCTAGTGTTGTTCGGGGACGTTCATTGGCGGCTTTTGCTCTTTCAGAGCCGGATGCAGGTAGCGACGTTAGGGCAATGACCACTCATGCGGAGGAGCATGCGAATCATTTCGTAATTAACGGGACCAAAACTTGGATTTCTAACGCGGGGTTGGCAGACTTTTACACCGTGTTTACCAAGACTGGAGATATTAACGAGTCAAAGAATATCAGCTGTTTTGTTGTTGAGGCCAACAATCCAGGCCTTAAATTGATCGACCGCATCGATCTTATTGCGCCTCATCCAATAGGTACCATTGGGTTTGAAGATTGCCATGTTCCTCGCAGTCAAATGATCGGCTCCACTGGATCGGGACTTAGCATCGCGATGGCTACCTTGGATACGTTTAGAACAACTGTGGCTGCTGCAGCTTTGGGTATGGCGAGAAGGGCGATGCATGAATCTGCCGAGCGCGTGAGGACCAGAGATATCTATGGAGGGAAGCTTCAAGATTTGCAGTTAGTTCAGGGCAAGATTGCAGATATGGCACTAGAGATCGACGCGAGCGCTTTGCTAATTTACCGGTCTGCATGGACCAAAGACTGCCTCGAGCAAAGGGTCACTCGTGAAGCTGCAATGGCTAAGTTATTCGCCACTGAAGCCGCGCAGAGAGTTGTCGATAGTGCCGTACAATTGCATGGAGGGTTGGGCGTTACTAAGGGACACATCGTTGAGAGGCTATATCGCGATGTGCGAGCACTTCGGATCTATGAAGGGGCATCGGAAGTGCAGAAAACTATAATTTCAAGAAAGACATTGGAATCGGTTTAAGCGGCGGCGCGATAGCGCAATCATCCATATTTATTCATTATCATCTTGTGCGCGAACTGCCGTAACTTCTATCTCAAGAAGTGCCTCGCTTTCCATTAAAGCGACTACTTGAACGACACTCATTGCAGGATAATGCTTGCCTAGTATGGTTCTGTAGACCTTACCCAAAGGTCGCAGGTTCTCTAAATAATCGTCGCGAGATAGAATGTACCATGTCATTCTAACCATGTTTTCGGGCCCCATATCTGCGGCCTCTAAAATATCCCTGATATTCCGTAAAGTCTGTTCCGCTTGTCCGATAAAATTGTGGCATTCGAAGATCAATTCGCTATTCCAGCCGACCTGCCCTCCAAGATAAACGGTTTCGCCAATCCCTGTCACAACTCCGTTTGCATATCCTTTAGGCACGGTCCAACCTTCTGGTAAAACCTCACGATTAGCCATGTAGAGTCCCCTTCAGCACATTCAGACATTCAAACCAGCGATTGAATCAAGCTCCAATTATATTAAATATAAGGAAATATTCACAGAAAGATGTTTTTTTCAGCAGACTTATTTGAAATTTTTTTAAATTACCTTTGGAAGAACCATCAAATTAAGTTTTTGGACGGCACCATTCGGGTTGAGAAGTATCACTGACTACCCCGCTTGATTTGGATTGCGAATTCTTATTGTCCTCGGCCGGCGGGAAATCGCATGTTACGAGAATTAGGATTTTCAATCGACCAAGGTGAATCTGCCCATAACAGGACTCAGGCAAATGTATTGAGAATCCAATATGCTAGATTAGCTGTTAATGTTGGGATGTAAGTGCTCTGATCGGCCCATGATATCATTTGTTCTTGAGATCTTTGTCTGATCTACTTTCTAGGACTGTTTCCGCTTGAAAAGTTTTAGACCGCCCGATATGTCAAATTTTGTTCTCCATAGGCTGATTTCGCAAAACGGATTCTTAGGTTAGTGAGCGATTTGATTAGTACGAAAGAGGGGGGATGCAGATCCATGCTTTCGGATACTTCAGTCCACCATGAGCTCGGCCGCAAACTTGACATGAGGTGATATTTAGCAAAAAGAGAATAACGTGATCGGTGTTTGGGAGACAACCGTAGGAAATCGAGTAGCAAAGGGTCTGGGCAATTGCCCGATATACCAAGTGTTTGGTTTCGAGAAGCGGGCTTGGGTTTCTCATCAAACTTTGTTGGCCGTCACGCTGTCTCGGAAAACTTGCCGCTCGGCCATGCCTTTTTTTTCGGCAGCTTTGATGGGGATTAGGGTTTATATATAATAGCGGGTCATTTCGATCATCCATGGTTTCAGATAAACGAAGAGAAGAGAATGGCTGAAAGATCGTTTAAGCATGAAGTTAAAAAGCTTCGTCTCGGAAATGGTGATTCCTTCCAAGGGGAAGGAATACTTGCGATCACCAAAGCGCTTCTGCAATCAGGCGTCTCATACGTTGGAGGTTATCAGGGGTCGCCAATTTCGCATCTTATGGATGTCTTGAATGATGCCCAAGATGTCCTTCATGAACTAGGCGTTCATTTTGAAGCCAATGGCAGTGAGGCAACAGCAGCAGCTATGCTTAGCGCTTCTATTAACTATCCTCTGCGGGGAGCCGTGACTTGGAAATCAACAGTGGGAACAAACGTGGCGTCCGATGCGCTGTCTAACATTGCTTCTTCGGGAGTCACGGGAGGGGCCATGGCAATTGTCGGCGAGGACTATGGTGAGGGCTCTAGCATAATGCAGGAGCGCACATATGCGTTCGCGATGAAGGCTCAGATGTGGTTGCTAGATCCGCGGCCCGATCACACCAAAATAGTGACAATGATAGAGCATGGTTTCAGCTTATCCGAGGCAAGTAAAACTCCAATCTTTTTCATGATGAGGGTTAGAGGTTGTCATGCGACGGGCGAATTCATAGCACAAGACAACGTGTCCCCCGAATTTACCCCTGAAAATCACGTGACTCCGAACAGAGAGGCTGAAAAAATCATTCTCCCGCCTTATGTTTTTGATCAAGAGCGTGAAAAGGTTGATGACCGCTTGCCATCAGCCGTGCGGTTTATTGTTGAGAACAATCTCAATGAGTGCTTTCCGGGCGAATGCACTGACTTAGGGATCATAACATGTGGTGGCAGCTACAATACCCTCATCAGAGCACTGGAACGTCAGGGACTATCTGATGTTTTTGGTAACTCAAGCATTCCGATATACGTGATGAATGTTACATACCCTGTTGTACCCGAAGAAATTGTCAGTTTTTGCTTGGGTAAGACACATGTTCTGCTTTTGGAGGAAGGACAGCCAGCCTACATTGAGCCTGAGCTTCATGCAATCCTGCGAAAGCGAGATATACAGACAAAAATTTTGGGCAAAGATGTTTTTCCTCCAGCGGGTGAGTACACCGCTCAAGTCCTTCTGACTGGACTTACTCGCTTTCTAGATGTTTCAAACAACGCCAATCTAAAGCCGCTTTTGTCACTAGATGAGGTGGAAGCGTTGAGGTCTCCGCTTGAGACATTTGATCAAAACCGGCTAGTAGAGGTGCTTCCTGCGCGGCCCTCAGGACTCTGCACTGGATGTCCGGAGAGGCCGTTGTTTAGTGCTATAAAACAGCTTCAAACTGAACAAGGCCCGTTTCATATAAGTTCAGACATCGGATGTCATTCGTTCGCAACGTTAGCGCCATTTAACCTAGGGAATACCATTATGGGTTATGGCCTGTCATTGGCCAGCTCTTCGAGTATTCGTAAAACGCTTCCACACAAAGCTATAAGCATAATGGGAGACGGCGGATTTTGGCATAACGGCTTATCGACGGGGGTCGTCAGCGCGGTCTTTAACAAGCATGATGGATTGCTCATTATTGTCAACAACGGTTATTCCGCCGCCACCGGCGGTCAGGATATTCCGTCCATGGTGGAACCTAATGATTTGATAGCCTCCACTATTGACGCTAAAAGACTAGAAAGAGAAGATTCCATATCGATCGCTAGCGCATGCAGGGGAGCTGGGGTCGAATGGATAAGAACGGTTAGCACCTATAACATTATGGAAATGAAGCAGACTATTGATGAGGCTTTGAATTCTCCTTTGGCCGGCTTGAAAGTTGTTATAGCTGAGGGCGAGTGCATGTTGAATAGGCAGCGGCGGATTAAACCTCTAATGAAGACTTCCATTGAAAACGGTCGACGAACTAAGCGTGCTAGATTTTACATTGACGAGAAAACATGCACCGGAGATCACGCGTGTATAAGACTATCAGGATGCCCTTCATTAACAATAAAACCAAATCCGGACACTCTGAGAGAGCACCCCGTTTCATATGTCGACAATAGCTGTGTCGGATGCGGCGTATGCGGTGAGAACGCTCATAGTGCTGTGCTGTGTCCTTCATTCGCCAGAATCGATCTAATCTATAATCCTAATTGGTTAGATAGATTCACCTCAGCTGTGCGTAAGCAAGCCCTTAACCTTTTTGCTCGATATGATCAGATGATAGAATCGTGGTCATTTCTGTGAACGACGAGACTGATAAAACAATAAACATTATTCTAGCTGCTCTTGGGGGAGAGGGCGGTGGCGTTTTCACTAGTTGGTTGGCTGAAGCTGCGGCATTGAATGGATGGCAGAGCCAATCTACCTCGTTAGCAGGGGTTGCCCAAAGAACTGGAGCCACTATTTACTACCTAGAGCTCTTTCCGAAGCGAATTGGCGACGACCGAAAACCTGTTATGTCTTTATTTCCAGCACAAGGAGATATCGATCTGGCAATCACTTCGGAAATCGCAGAAGCGGGTCGGATGCTTCAGAGAGGTTTTATAAACCCAAAAAAAACAACGCTGATCACTTCTTCTCACCGAGTTTTTGGCATCACAGAAAAATCGCATTTAACAGATGGGAGGATGGATAAGGGCGTTGTGATTTCGATGGCCGAGCAGTACAGTAAGCGCTTAATCCAATTCGACATGATGGCAATTGCCGAAAAGCATGACTCGATAATTAGTTCAGCATTATTGGGAGCTCTTGCAGGGTCCAAGGCGTTGCCCTTTGATAAAGAATCTTTTATTACCGTGGTGACGCGAACAGGCAAGTCGCTGAAAAACAATTTGGCTGCATTCGAAGAAAGCTTCATTAATGCGTCGGAACCAACTTCTGCAAAGGTGAATTTC
>MDSV01112524.1_pt1 | contig 10065 bp, 7 predicted proteins | sample 810851 | NCBI WGS metagenome assembly MDSV01 (sample SAMN05326640, study PRJNA326480) | marine metagenome | isolation source: seawater | place: Atlantic Ocean: North East | collected 2012
ATTACGAGCATGCATAAGTGGTCGAAGTATAATGACGTTAAAAACCCAGAATACATATTAGTTAATATACCTGCATATCAATTACATGTGATGAAAAATGGTCGAGAACAACTAAAAATGAAGGTCATTACTGGAACGGTTAGCAACCAAACACCGGAAGTTAACTCAAACATAACAACCATAGTCTTTAATCCCACCTGGAACGTACCCGAAAGCATCATATCAAATGAAATAGCAGGGTTTATGAAAAAAGATCCAGAATATCTCGCAAAAAATAATATTTCCATCTATGAAACCTGGAATAATCAAACCACAAAAATCAATCCTGAAGACATGGATTGGACAGAGGTCGAAAATAATGGAACAGACTTAAGATTCACACAATCCTCAGGGAGTCACAACGTGCTCGGAAAAGTTAAATTTCTCTTTTATAACCCTCACGATGTATACCTACATGACACACAAAATAAGAGTTTATTTAATACTACAAAAAGAACATACAGCCATGGTTGCGTCAGGGTAGAAAATCCACTTATGTTGGCTCAATACCTCCTAGACAATAATCGAAAAAGCGAACTAGATGCAGTATATGAAACATCTTCACTAACGAAGACAAAATACGTAAATTTATCAAGAAAGATGCCCATACATATCACCTACATAGTGGCTTGGGTAGATGAATATGGAAACACGCACTTTAGAAAAAATGTATACAACAAACCTTTGTCGCACACAAGCTCATAAACACTGTATTGATTAAATATCTCGATTAGTAAAAATAGATTCTTATCTAACTGATGAGAATCTATATATGGAAACTATTAAAAATATATATAACCAAGAATCAGGATTCACTCTCGTAGAATTAATGATTGTGATTGCCATTATAGGCATTCTAATGGCAGCAGGAATTCCGTCATATAATAGATACATAAAAAAAGCACATTACTCTGAAATCATACAAGCCACCACACCTTATAAAATTCAAGTTGAAGAATGCCTTCAAATTTACAATGGAATTGAACACTGCAATATCAAAAAAAACCAAGTGATCAATAATAAACTCGTCAACACCATCTCCATCTCAGAAGAAGGAATCATAAAGGTTACGCCAAACAACGAATATGGGATTACGGAAAATGATACTTACATATTAACACCTAAGATAACCTCCCATGGAGTTCATTGGGAAAAATCCGGGGGTGGAGTTACCAATGGTTATGCCTAACAAGAACTCTATATATGAATGCAATATAAAAACAATCGATCTATTACATAGAAATGAAATCATTACTCATAAAGAAAAAATATCACTGAACAACATTTCAGGCATTGAAGATACCGATATTACAACAGTACTTATTGAACAAAATCATATAGAGCCTGAAATTATTGGAGAAGAGATTTCAAAATACACGTCGCACACTTTTGTACAGACAATCACGAAACAAATATCAGAAAATATTATTAAAGAGCTTCCAGAAGAACTAACCTACACTCAATTCATATTACCCATCTCAATCGAAAAGCAATCACTGACCGTTGCCTGTTACTCTCTTCATCAAATACAATTAATACAAACATACTCAAAAATAAATCAAAAAAAAATCTCCATTATCATTAGCACCAAGAACTCTATCGTCACTATTATAAATAACTTTATTTCACAAATAACTTACTCTAAGCATATGTTAGATGAATCAAAAAATAACTCAAAAATCATTGATCTTGTCAATCACTTAATCACAGATGCAATTATCAAATTATCGTCCGATATCCATATCCATCCTGACAAACAATATATTTTTATTAGACTACGAATTGACGGGGAACTTACAACTATCACTCAGATCTCCATCGTTCATTTACCATCTATTATCAGTCGATTAAAAATACTTTCCAACCTAGACATCAGCGAAACCAGACGCCCGCAAGATGGTAGATTTATTTTTATTTCACGTTACGGTCACCATAGAGACTGTCGAATCAGCATATGTCCAAGTCTTTATGGTGAAAAATCTGTTATACGGCTATTAAACTCACACCAATCAGCAATGCCAATTAGAGATCTAAACTTAAGCGATTCACATTACCAGATAATAGCCACCGCCATTCACAAACCTCAAGGTTTAATCCTCATCACCGGACCAACAGGCAGCGGAAAAACACAGACACTTTATACACTTATTAATACGATTAACGATACTAGAAAAAATATTATTACCATCGAAAACCCCATTGAAATAACCATGGAGTACATTCATCAAATCAACATCCGAAATGATATTAACTTAACCTTTCACACTGCTCTTAAATCCATACTTAGACAAGATCCTGATATCATTATGATCGGTGAAATCAGAGATAAAGAAACTGCCACAATGGCTATTCAAGCATCTCAGACGGGGCATTTAGTTTTTTCAACGTTACACTCCAACAGCTCTATAGAATCGATAACTCGACTTATTAACATGGGTGCTGAACCCTATAACTTGTCGAGCTCATTATCACTCATTATTGCTCAAAGATTAGTTAAAAAAATTTGCCACCATTGCAATAGGAAAGAACACTCTATGAATAAAAATCATGCTTTGATTGATAACAATATAAAGCAAAAAAATCGACTATCACACTGTCATTATTGCACTAATGGATACTACGGGCGAACACCTGTTCTTGAGATTTTATCAATAACAGACGAAGTTAAAAATATATTACTAAAGAGTGACCCTCATGAAACACTGCATAATTATTTAAATAAATACAGTATCCCAACTTTATGGGATTCAGCACTAGACAAAGTAGCTTCTCACCAAACAACTTTAGAAGAAGTACAACAGACCATCCCCCAATCCTCGGATAAAAAAACATTATGTTGAGGCTAGGAATCAAATATCACTACCTAAATGATCAAGGAAACCACTCTACCCTTACATCTCCCATAGAAAATCACACATCTCAATTAAAGTCATTTAAACACTCAAGATATACTTTACTCAAATACTCAATAACTATTTATTTAACACCTTATTCAGAAAAAAAGCATGCTAAAGACTTTACACGACACTTTACAGATCAGCTATCGATACTTGTAGATTCAAAAATACCACTACTAGACGCTTTAAGAATTATACACTCAAAAAAACAACCTAATACCTTTAAAGAAATTATTCATGATATCGTTAATGATATCAGTCACGGTAAAAGCTTTAGCCAATCTTTATCTCGTCATGCTAAGTATTTCAACGCAACATACTGCTCAACGATTGAAGCAGGAGAACAATCAAATTCACTTGACCACTCCCTACATCTTTTAAACTCTCAAATCTCTATAAAAAGCGAATTAACTAAAAAAGTCTCTAGCTCCCTTAGGTATCCATTATTTTTACTATCCTCTTCGATAATCATCAGTTATGTCCTATTATCAGCCATTCTCCCTAAATTCTCTGAATTATTTAACTCTTTCAACCAAGAAATCCCTCTATTTAGTCGGAACGTCATGCTAGCTTCTCATTATACAACTATCATCTTCCCCTATTTTTTTTTATTATTGATGGGGACGTACCTTATTTATAAACTATCCCACAAAAAAAGCACTGCCATCAAACTTTTTTATTATAAACTAGCTTCATTTTTACCTATTTTAAATACACTTATCTCTATGCAGCACGAATCGATGTTATTGATATTATTAGGGCATCTTCTTTCTCAAAAAATAGTTCTTCATCAAGCCTTAAATATTTGTCAGCAATCCACTAACAACATCCTAATTATTAACAAAATCGACCACACCAGCGAGCTCATCCAACAAGGTAAATCTCTACCCAACGCTCTTCGCGAATCACATTTGTTTTCTTCTCACAGCCTTTCTATTATAACTGCATCATCTCAATCTGATATCCAGCATAGAGTATTACAAGAATTAGGCTTAAGGATTCAAAAAGATTTATTGATGACTATTGAAAAATATCAAAAATTCATAGAACCCAGCATTATAATCCTCCTAGCTATTCTCATAGGGTCGGTTATCATGGCAATCTACCTACCACTGTTTAACATGGGAAATGTTATCTGAATAACCACTCACATTAATTAACAGACCACTGACATCTCTTCCAATACATTGTATTATTCTTCATTACGGTTATGAATTAACCACTAAATTAACAAGCATAAACATGAGAGATACTATGCTCACTATCGGACTTACAGGAGGAATAGGATCTGGAAAATCTGCAGCCAGCAACTTCTTCGCCTCTCTTGGCATCACTATTATTGATGCTGATCGCATTGCTCATCAAATTACGAGCCAAGGAACGAGATCCTTCGAAGACATCCTATCCCATTATGGTCCATCAATATTACTAGAAAATGGAGATCTCAACCGGAAAATAATTCGCGATACTATTTTCAACCAGCCAAATGAAAAACAATGGCTTGAAGAGTTACTCCACCCTCAAATTCGAAAAATAATCACCGACCAAATATCTATTTCCACGGGGCCTTACATTATCGTCAGCATCCCGCTACTTGCCAAATCCACAGGCATCACCTTTCTTGATAGAGTACTGCTAATTGACTGCACACAAGAACTTCAGATACAAAGAACCTGTAAACGTGACCATATTGAACGTCAAAAAGTTATAGACATATTACAGCAGCAAGCTTCTCGATCCGAACGAATAGCTATAGCCGATGACATTATCATTAATAATGGCACACTTACTGACTTGCATCACAAGCTACAATCACTACATCAAAGCTACCTATCTCTACCATTGTAAATACACCACCAGAGCTACCTGACTCAATACCTCACAACCCTAGCTCTATCGAGCAACCCATAGATTAATCAATTAATTTTTTATTACAGATAATTGCTATTATTACATTCAAGCTAATGACCACTGCATTGTACTCAATGCGATGATAATATATTATTTTATCTAATCTGTAACAATATGAATTAAAGAATGATCTACAGATAATATAATCCTAAACATTCTTCACTATCATTGTTGATATGGTAACATCGATAACATCAACAATAGCGTGTGAATAAGAATGAATACATGTTTGCTCGAAAAACACCTGACTACCAGTGAACATACCGTAAGCACACTCACGTACGAGCAACCACTTAATGAGTCCTTACGTTTATTCCTACATTTAGAATTACTATTTAACGAATTTAACAAACAAATGCATACTGGCTCCAAAAATAATATTCTTGAAGCTGTACAACACTTAATCAGAATTCTCTATACCATTGATCGACCTGATCTAAAGACAAAACTTACACATACACTAACCCAATTAACGTCTACACTGGCACAACTCCAAACCTTCCCTCAAGTTGACACGCTCAAACTTAATCGCCTTCTTGGTGAGCTCGACAAAAATATTCACTACCTACTTGGTAAACACAGTAAAATTGGTGACTCACTCAAACACAACGAACTTATCTCACAAATTAAAAGTAATGCCATACACCCTAGTGGCCTTTGCCGGGAGAAAATTCCGATGTTTGACTTATGGTTTAACCAACCGTTAGAAAACATAACGCAGCAATTAAACGAGTGGAGTTCTGAACTACAAATAGTCAGTGAGATCGTATCACAAATCATCACACTCACGAGAAACTCATCACCATTCCAACCTAGTGAATTCCAAGCAGGATTTTATCAACACACATTTCCTGATAATACAACCTGTGATCTAATTAGACTTAGCATACCCAATAATCTTCAAGCCTATCCAGAATTTAGTATCGGTAAGCATCGTATTGCGATTCGATTAATGCAAATCACTGAATTCAACTTACGCCCCCACCCTTACAACAAGAACATACATGCATCGATTGCATTATGCAGGGTCTAGGATCAACCCATAATACCTAGCGGAAACCACCGCTCAATGAAGACTCCATTAAATTAATGTTTTCACTAAGCACTGTTTTCAAGGATCCAGCTCTATTACCACCATCCCCAAACATAATCTCACTTCGAACCCGATGCAAAACACCATCAACAGTTATCAATGACTCAATGTCTTCTGTTAACTGCCTAGCCCTTATAGACCCTGACTGCGAATGGTATATATTAAAACAAGAATACTGATGTCTGGATAAATAATCATGCAGAACAACCCCATGGACCACCTCTCTTGTTTGATGAACATTGCTTGGATTAAAGCATTCTTCTAAACACAACCCTTGAAGAATAAAATTAGATTCACTTATATTTACCAACATCAAACTCAACAAACAATAGAGCACAAATAATTCATACTCCTCTTTCTGAGAGTTACTGATTAACGAGCGCTCATCAAATTTCTCTAGGACATTATAAATATTTTCAACTTCAAATGGCTTTAACAATCGATTAGAAACACTTTTATGCATTTTATGCAAATCGATAAAGCTCGGACTTACCCAACAGCCCAATCCATCCTTTAGGTAGCGAGCATGCTTTAACTGCGTGACAAAACTATTAAAATAATATACTTGATTTTTCAACCTCTCTTTAACAAAATCCACTTCCAATAAAAAATCCATATCATCAACAATAACACTGATAAATGAAAAAACATCTTGTGCAATCCTATATAGATGATCTTGAGAATACGCTTTATATTGGCGAGATAATTTAACTAAATTAATTCCATCCTGCTCTAACACAAAGTAACCGCTTGTCTTTTCGTTCCCAGCACCCCAATCACATAACTTTACTTGAAACACCGGCTTATGAAAAAAGTCACGCCCATTAAATGCTATTAAGATATTCTCAGGTTTAATATCTCCATGACACAAGCCCTTATCATGAACACTCATCATAGCCGAAACAATAGACTCAACTATATGACCAATCTGAGACATAAAGGTTAGACTATAAATTATATTATTTTTATGCTTTAAAAATAATAGAAAATTATACAAATCGCCATGAGCAGAATAACGCATACCCCCCTCTGGGAATGCACTCTTCATGCCAATTACAGAAAAACCACTCCGCCTAAGGGCATTAATATCCGTGCTATTAGTCTTTTCGCAGCTATCATATTCTCCTAATTTTTTTAATCGAGATACTTCCAGACTGGTCATTTCCGAATAAGCTTTGATAGAAATATCGCGCCTTAATCTATCGCAACCCGTAGGAATTATCTTAAATGCCACAGTACCATTGGTCTCAACCCAACTAAACCCACCGTCTCCTAAAAACTCACCTAATGGCTTTCCTTCACATATCTCTAAATACTTATGATATGCACTCGTCTTGCTAACACAAGAAAGAGATTTAGCCAGAATATCTCTGTTATAATCAGAAAAATCCACCATCATTTCATCCATGAACTTTTCACGTCTTGATTCTTTTTGAGGCATAACACCCTCCAAGATAAATAATACAAAACAGCTCAGCTATAGTTCATTTAGAGCACATTCATTTCACATAAAAAATTTTAAAATTAAAAAAGATTAATATAGATTATTCTGCGATTCAGAGAAAATTTTCTGACAAATAATATGATTAGCATCAAGCATTTTAAATTGATGCACGTCATGCCGATTCACCCATTGCATAGCCTGCCCCTCAACAGGCTGGGGGCTTCCTGTATAATCATCAATTAAATAAACATAACCACGAACAAATCCGTGCGAGTATTGATGACCAAACTGAATCAAGGGAGAGTATCGCTTAACAACAATACCAATCTCTTCATATAATTCGCGATTTAACCCAGCATGAACTGTTTCATCAGCATGAACTTTTCCACCAGGAAACTCCCATCTATTCGGACAGTCTGCATTTTTTCGGCGCTGCGTTAATAATACGGTATCACCAGTGCGAACAACCCCAATAGCAACTGTAATTAATGGCGAATTAAACACCTATTCTACCGCAGCATTGCTTGTATTTCTTACCCGACCCACACGGGCAAGGCTCATTACGCCCGACTTTTGGCTGAGCTCGAACAAAAGATTCTTGCGCAACAGCCACTTCATCACTTACAGCGGCAGATAAAACTGGTGCCTCTGGAGCTAAGCTATTACTTTCCTGGTGATGAAAAGTCATTTCAGGCTGGGGCTGCGCCATTAGAGACTCATCCTCAACCTGTACTTCCACCTTTGCAAGGGTTGCAATAAAATCATATTTCAATGCATCCATCATTTCTTTGAACATTTCAAATGATTCACGCTTAAACTCTTGAGTTGGATTTTTCTGGGCATAACCTCGTAAATGTATCCCTCGACGCAATTGATCCATTGCTGCCAAGTGATCTTTCCAGGCAGTATCTAATAACTGCAACATCACTGCCTTTTCAACCTTACGCAGCATTCCATCTTCAAAGGATACGTCTTTCTTCTGATAACTCTCCTCTATGTGTCCTACCAATTTCTCTGATAAATTATCAGCATTAAGCTGATCATCTTCAGCCAACCAATTTTTAATAGACACCTTAAGACCAAAGTCTTGCGATACCTGCTGCTCTAAACCAACAATATCCCACTGCTCTTCCAGCATACCTGCAGGAAGATGAGAGGCGACTAGATCTTCTACAACTTCTTCTCGTATCTCCTTAACTGATTGTGATATATCATCACGCTCCAACAAACGATGCCTTTGATTATAAATCACCTTGCGCTGATCATTAGCCACATCATCATACTCTAGTAATTGCTTCCTAACATCAAAGTTCATTCCTTCGACACGACGTTGTGCTTTTTCAATAGCACTATTAATCCATGGATGTTCAATAACATCACCCTCTTTAACTCCCAACTTTCTCATCATGTTCGACATACGCGATGCAGCAAAAATCCTTAACAGATTATCTTCCATGGACAAATAAAACTGCGATGAACCCGCATCACCCTGACGCCCAGAACGACCCCGTAACTGATTATCAATTCGGCGAGACTCATGTCGCTCAGCACCCAAAACATGCAACCCACCTGACTCTAATACTTGATCATGACGAGCCTGCCATTCCGCTTTCACTGCAGACACTGCTTCTTCAGTTGGATTCTCTAATGCTTCTAGTTCAGATTCTAGGCTACCACCAAGCACAATATCCGTACCACGTCCTGCCATATTCGTTGCAATAGTCACCGCACCTGGGCGTCCTGCATTTTCAATAATATGCGCTTCTCTTTCATGCTGCTTAGCATTTAGGACTTCATGATTAACACCTGACTGCTTTAAAAAGTGTGATAAAATTTCTGAACTTTCAATTGAAGCCGTACCCACTAACACCGGCTGTTGACGCGCTGAAGCTTCTTGAATTGACATCAACATAGCCTGAAACTTTTCTTTCTGTGTCAAAAATACTTGATCAGCCTTATCTTGACGGATCATTGGTTTATTCGTGGGAATAACTAATACTTCTAAACCATAAATTTTTCTTAGCTCAAACGCTTCTGTATCCGCAGTCCCTGTCATACCTGATAGTTTTTGGTAAAGTCTAAAGTAATTTTGAAATGTTATGGTTGCCAAGGTTTGATTCTCAAGCTGGACCTGAACACCTTCTTTAGACTCTACAGCCTGATGTAAGCCATCAGACCAACGACGGCCATCCATTAACCGACCTGTATGCTCATCGACAATAATAACCTGACCATCTTTAACGACATAATGCACATCTCGTTGAAATAAAGTATGCGCTTTCAAGGCCGCATTAACATAGTGCATTATTGTAATATTCTTTAAATCATAAAGGCTATCACCTTCATTCAATATTCCGTTATTAACTAATCGATTTTCTATTTCCTGATGACCTTGATCAGTTAATATAGCAACACGATTCTTCTCATCGAGTGTATAGTCACCCCGATCTTCATCGGCTATATCATCTTCCTCTACACCCTCATCCACTTTCTGCTGTTTCAGCCCTGGAATTAGCTTATCAATTTTTCCATATAACTCTGATGATTGATCTGCCTGACCTGAAATAATCAGCGGTGTTCTGGCTTCATCAATTAAAATTGAATCTACCTCATCAATTACGCAATAAAATAAAGGTCGCTGAACTCGCTGCTCAAATTCAAAGACCATATTATCCCGCAAA
>MDSV01073844.1_pt1 | contig 10064 bp, 7 predicted proteins | sample 810851 | NCBI WGS metagenome assembly MDSV01 (sample SAMN05326640, study PRJNA326480) | marine metagenome | isolation source: seawater | place: Atlantic Ocean: North East | collected 2012
AAACTATTATCAACTCCCATTGCTTTCATAAGTTCTTCCATAGTTCCTCTTTGTCCTGAACCTGGATTACCTATATTTACAACTTTACCTTTAAGGCCTGCAAAATCTTTAACTTTTGCTTTTTTTCTTGCCCAAATTTGAAATGGTTCGTTATGAACTGAAAATACAGCTCTTAAATTACCAAACTTTTTTCCTTCCCATTTGCTTGAACCATTAACAGCATGGAATTGCCAATCTGATTGAGCTACACCAAATTGAAACTCACCCTCTTTAATCTGTCCAATGTTGTAGTTAGAACCTCCAGTAGACGGAGCGGTACATCTATAAGCTTTATTTGTACCTTTTTTTCTTCCGTGGTCTGAACTTATTGCAAACTTATGCATCATTTTACAAATTGCATTACCTGTCTGAAAGTAAACACCAGTTGGTCCTCCAGTACCTATTGTAAAGAACTCTGCTGATTTTGCTATTGTTGCTACCGGTAAAGATAAAGCAAACAACATCAGTGCTCCAAAAATAGTAGAAATAAATTTTTTCATTATTTTCTCCTTTTTTTATTTATTAATAATTAATGTATTAACTTATCAATTTTCTTAATATTCTAAAATCTAAAGTGACTTAGACCAATCTTTTAATTTTGATATTCCATTAACTATATTTGGTGCATATTTTTCTAAATCATCTGTATTTAGGCTTTTACTACCTAGGGTATTTTTTAAAAAAATTTTTCCATCAAAATCTGTATAACTTAGTCGGGCTATCATTTTTTTCTTGTCTAGGCCGAAGTCACTACCAGGCAATAAAGCAACGCCGGTATTATCTAGAATATTTTTACACATTTCTGATGATGATGAAAACTTTGCGTTTTTAAACTCTGGAAAAATATAAAATCCTCCTTCTGGTTTTGCTACATTTATAATATTTGATTTTAAATTTTCATAAGCATGCATTCCTACACAAAAAAGTATTTTTTTTACTTTCTCTAAGTAAGAAGTATGATCTCCTGAATATGCTTCAATTGCTGCATGCTGAATTGGTGCGCTTACTGCAGTAAAAGATTCACTACATAATATTTTTAAACTATTATTTAATTCATTTAGTTTTTCTGGTATTGCAAAAAAACCAAGTCTCCATCCTCCTGCTCCACACCATTTACTTAGACCAGTACTTACTATAGTTCCTTCAGGATAAAAATTGGATATGGATTGATAATTAACATTAAAAGTTAAATTAGAATATATTTCATCAGAAAGAATAATTAGCTCATATTTTTTTGCAACTTCTGCAATTTCACTTAAATTTTTGCATACTGTGCCCGATGGATTATTTGGGGAATTTAAAAATAATAATAATTTTTTATTTTTTAAACTTTTTATTTTACTTTCAATTTGTTCAGCAGTTGGAAACCAATTTGAGTCGATAGATGTTTGAATCCAATGTACTTTATTTTTTGCTATGAGAGCTTGTGGCTGGTATGAAACCCAACTGGGGGCAGGTAATAAAATTTCACCATCAAATGCAAGTTGAGTCAAAAGCATTAGTTCTTTTGTCCCTGGTCCAACCAAAATATCATTCGGCTTAAAACTATTATTATTATTACGGTTTAAGTAATTTGCAATTACTATTCTCAGCTCCTCAAGTCCTTGCATAGGTAAATACTTGTTTTGATGCGCATTATTTTTTAATGCTAAAATTATATTTTCTGGAATAGGAAAAGGTGATTGTCCGAAACCAAATTTGTAAACTTTTTTTCCATTTTTTTGTAGTCTATGGGTCTCCTCATTTATAGCTAATGTAGCTGAAGGTTTTAATTTTCTAATTTGACTTTTTGTTAGTTTATTCATTTAGTTCTTTGAGATTTTTAAATTGTTGTAAACTATCTGGATTTACTAAAGCTTCCAAATTTTTTATTTCTTCTCCCTCGACACTTTGTTTTACAGCTAATTCAACTATTTTTCCATTTTTAGTTTTTGGCACATCCTTGATTTGTATAATTTTTGAAGGAACATGTCTTGGCGATGCGTTATATCTTATTTCTTTTTTAATTTTAGACTTAATTTTTTTAGTTAAAGTATATCCTTTATTAAGTACTAAAAATAGAATTACTCTGACATCATTTTTCCATTTCTGGCCAATAACAATAGATTCTTGTATTTCTTTAAATTTTTCAACGACATTATATATTTCAGAAGTTCCCAATCGAACTCCACCAGGGTTGAGTGTTGTGTCTGACCTTCCAAATATCACAAAACTTCCACTATTAGTAACTTTAGCAAAATCTCCGTGATGCCATATATTTTTATATTTTTTAAAATAAGCAGAATTATACTTCTTATTTCCTTTATCATTCCAAAACTTAATAGACATTGATGGAAATGGTTTTTTACATACTAACTCTCCTTTCATATTTTTTACTGACAAACCTTTTTCATTAAATACATCTACATCCATACCTAATCCTCTATTTTGAATTTCACCAATATTAACCGGCTGGAATAAATTACCTAAAACAAAACAGGAAACAATATCTGTACCGCCAGAAATAGAGGATAAATGTACATCATGTTTAATATTTTTATAAATATATTTAAATCCATCTTTAGACAAAGGTGATCCTGTTGAACAAATTGTTCTTAACTCTGATAAATCATAAATATCTTTTACCCTTACTTTTTTATTATTAAGAGCATCAATATATTTTGCACTTACACCAAAAAGTGTAGCCTTTTCATCATTTATAAACTCAAATAATAAATCATCTTTCTTATACATTGGAAAACCATCAAATAATAAAATGGTAGCACCGACTGAAAGAGAACCAACAAGCCAATTCCACATCATCCATCCACAAGTAGTAAAATAAAAAACTCTATCATTTTCTTTTATATCTGTGTGTATTTGTAACTCTTTGTTATGTTGAAGAAGCATGCCTCCAGTTCCATGGCAAATACATTTAGGTTTACCTGTAGTTCCACTTGAATAAAGAATAGCTAGAGGATCATTAAAATTTAACATTTCGTATTTTATTTGAACTTTCTTTTTTAAATCAATTAATTCATTCCAGTGAAATATTTTCACTTTAGTATTATTAACCTTTTGACCAATTCTTGTCCCTGGATAAGGAACGATTACAACTTTTTTTATGGAAGAAACATTTTTAATAATTTTATTTAGTCTTTCTAAAATATTTATTTTTTTTCCATTATAAAAGTATTTTTCTCCAATAAATAATATTTTTGGATTAATTTGAGAAAATCTATCTATAAGTCCAGTTGCTCCAAAATCTGGTGAACATGAAGACCAAATTGCTCCGAGAGTAGTGGTTGCAAGGTATGCTGTAACTGTTTCTGGAATATTTGGCATGTATGCTCCAACACGGTCACCTTTTTTTATACCAACAGATTTCATCCAATCCGAAACTTTTGCCACATTAAGATTTAAGCTTTTCCATGACAAGGTATTTTTATATCCATTTTCACTTTTAAATATAATTGCTTCATTCTCATTATTTTTTTTTAAAATATTTTTTGTATAATTGAGTTTAGCTTTAGGAAAGAATTTATTTTTATAAAAAGTATTAGATTTTTTTAGTATAACTTTACCAGGGATACCTTTAACTTCTGTAAAGTCCCATATAGACTTCCAAAATAGTATATTGTTATTTATTGACCACTTCCAAAGTTTGTTAAAATTGTTGTTAAAATTGACTTTATAATTTTTCCTAACAAAGTTTGAGTATAGAGCTAAGTTTGTTTTATTTAACTTTTTTTTGTTAATTTTCCATATGTAATTTTTCATATTTGATTATAAAAAAATAATATTGAATTCTTTAAAACTATGCTAAACTTAATTTCATTTTATTTAAAAGGAGAACTTTTATTGTGGTGATTCGGTCACCTTTTAATCATCTTTTGTTCCTAATGAAAATCTAAATATAGTATTTAATTATAAACCACACACAATTTATGGAAAACAATTTAAAAAAAATTACAGCGGTTTTAGGACCTACAAATACTGGAAAGACTCACTTAGCTGTTGAGACAATGTTGGAATATAAAAGTGGGATTATAGGTTTTCCTTTAAGATTGTTAGCAAGAGAAGTTTATGACAAATGTGCAAAAAAAATTGGATTAGAAAAAATAGCACTAGTCACTGGTGAAGAGAAAATAATACCAAAATCAGCAAAGTATTTTATCTGCACAGTGGAATCTATGCCTCAGGACATGATGGTAGATTTTATTGCAGTGGATGAAATACAAATGTGCTCCGATCATGAGAGGGGACATATTTTTACAGATAGATTACTTAATGCTCGAGGAGACAAACTCACAATGTTTCTTGGTTCAGATACAATGAAATCTGTAATTAAATCTCTTGTTAATGATGTTGAGTTTATTAATAGAGAAAGATACTCGAAGTTAACTTACAGTGGTTATAAAAAAATATCTCGCTTAGATAATAAAACAGCTTTAATAGCATTTTCTACAGATGAAGTTTATGCAATAGCAGAATTGGTAAGAAGACAAAAAGGTGGAGCTGCTATAATTATGGGATCGCTAAGTCCAAAAACCAGGAACTCTCAGGTAGAATTATACCAATCAGGAGATGCAAATTTTCTTGTAGCTACCGACGCTATCGGAATGGGAATTAATATGGATATTAATAATGTAAGTTTTACAAACTTGAGAAAATTTGACGGAAAAAAGTCGAGAAAATTGATGCTAAATGAAATTTCCCAAATTGCTGGTAGAGCTGGTAGACATGTTAATGATGGAACTTTTGGAATCACCGGACAGTGTCCACAACTTTCTTCTGGTGAAATTGAAAAACTAGAAAATCACTCGTTAAATAAAATAAGTTTACTTTACTGGAGAAATTCAAAGATTAACTTTGAAAATATAAAAACTTTATTATCCTCCCTTGAAGAAAAAACAAATAATAATTTTTTAAAAAGAATTAACGACTGTGAAGATGAGAAAGTCTTAAAATTTTTAGTAAAAGATAATAAAGATTTACAAAGCAAATACTTTAAGGACTATATAAAAATACTTTGGGAATGTTGCCAAATTCCAGATTTTTCTAAAAATGCTTATGGAAGTCATATAGAAGTAGTAAAAAAAGTTTTTGAATTTTTGTCATCTAAATTAGAAAAAGTACCAAATGAGTATATGAAAAAACAACTTCAACATTTAGATAAATATGACGGTAATATTGATACATTAGCAAACAGAATTTCTAATGTCAGAACTTGGTCTTATGTTGCCAATAAAAAAAATTGGTCTACAAATTCTGATTATTGGATAGAAAGAACCAAATACATTGAAGATAAACTATCTGATAAATTACATGAAGAACTCATGAAAAGTTTTATAGATAAAAGGATTAGCATCCTAGCAAGAAGTTTAAAACAAGACATTACTCTAGGAACAGAAATCAAAAATGAAAATGAAGTAATTATAGATGGTCAGTACATAGGTAAATTAAATGGAATGAGATTAGATTTAGATTTGAAATCAGGATCTCTAAAAACAGATATTAAATCACTTAAAAAAGCAGCAAGGCAGGCTATATCTCCTGAGCTAATGAGGCGAGCCAACAAAATAATTAATAGTAATGATTTTAAATTAGGTAATGATCATAAAATATATTGGATGGACAACCCGATAGCATATATTTCAAAAGGAAAAAATTATTTAAATCCTAGATTAGAATTAATAGTTGATGAAGCAATAGATAATGAGTCCAAAGAAAAATTAAAAAATAATTTAGAAAAAAAACTTTATACTCTTATATCTTCTGTGCTGTCTGACTTGGTCAATCTTGATAAATCTAAATTTAAAAATAATTATGTAAGAGCTCTTTGTTATCAGTTATTTGAAAATAATGGTGTAATGAAAAGAGAAACAGTCCATCAAATGATAAAAAATATTTCTAAGGACGATAGGTCAAACATTAAAAAAGTTGGTGTTAAAATTGGACGTTATCATATTTTTCTTCCAAAAATGTTAAAGCCAGAAGCTGTAGATCTAAGAGTAAAACTATGGAAACTATATTTTCCTGAAGATAAAGAATATATTATACCTAAATCTGGTTTAAATTTTTTAAAAGACCAGGAAAAAAATAATAAATTTCTCCTTATTTGTGGTTTTGAAAATTTTGGTAAGTTTTACGTAAGAGTAGATATATTAGAAAGACTTTTCTTACGAATTATTCAAGGTAGCAAAGATAATATGTTTAAAATTGACTCTGATATGATAAATTTAATTGGTTGTAATAAAGAAAATTTCTATAAACTGTTGGAAATGATGGATTACAAAGCTAAAAATGATAAGAATGAAAAAGATAAGTTTTTTATATATAAACCAAAATTTTCAAAAAATAGAAAAAAAATAGAGAAAAATGCTAAAGATAGCCCCTTTGATAAACTTTCTGAACTAAGATTTAGATAAATGTTAAAAAAATTTTTTAAAAAAGAGAAAAAACCCGAAATAAATAATAATTCTATGATTATAGCTTTATTAATACATGCAGCTAAAATTGATGAAAATTATTCAGACAAAGAAAAAAAAATAATTATTCAAGCTATTATGAGTTTAAATAATATATCTTTTGAAGATGCAGAAAAAATATTAAAAAATTCAGAAAAAATTGAGAAAGAATCAAACCAAATCATAGGATTTACGAGAGAAATTAAAAAGCATCCGATGGAGTTTAGATTGAAAATAATTGAAATAATTTGGAAAATTGTATATTCAGACGGAACTAATGATAATTACGAAAGTAATTTAATCAGAAGAATTTGTGGACTTCTATATATTTCAGATAAAGATAATGGAATTGTTAAACTAAAAGTTCAAAATTCAATAAAGTAAAATATGACATATATTGTTAATGAAAGTTGTATTAAGTGTAAATTAATGGATTGCGTCGAAGTTTGCCCTGTAGATTGTTTTTATGAGGGAGAAAATATGCTTGTCATAAAACCTGATGAGTGTATAGATTGTGGTGTTTGTGAACCTGAATGTCCGGTAAGTGCAATTGAACCAGATACAAATGAAGGTACTAACAATTGGGTTAAATTAAATACTAAGTACAGTGAACTTTGGCCCAATATTACAAAAAAAAGAGAGGAGGATGTTCCTAAGGATCAAGAAAAATGGCGTGATGTTAAAGATAAGTTAAAATATTTAAGTATTAAATCAGGTAAAGGGGATTAAAAAATTATGGTTAAAAAGAAAAAAGTTAAAAAAACTAAAACAAAAAAAATAGTAAAAAAAATTAAAAAAATTAAAAAAAAAGATGAAGGCGGTTTAGTTTCTAAATCTCCTATTTACAAATCGAAGAGTTTCAAAGCAAATGAAATTAAAATAAAAAAAATAACAAAACAAGCTGTTGAAAAAAGAATTTATAACATAAAAGATTACGTAGTTTATCCCAAACATGGAGTAGGAAAAATTATCTCAGTAGATAAAGCTAATATTGGGAATATAGATATAACATTTTATAAAGTTTTTGTTGAAAAAGAAAAGTTAACATTAAGCATACCATTAAATCAGCAATCACACCTAAGGCCAGTATCAAGTATAAATCAAATTAATAAAGCAATTAATATTTTGAAAAGCAAACCAAAAATAAAAAGAACTATGTGGAGTAGAAGAGCACAAGAATATGAACAAAAAATTAATTCAGGTAAACTGTATGAGCTTGCAGAAGTAGTGAAAGATTTAAATAAAAAAACCGATGTTATTGCGGAACAGTCTTATAGTGAAAGGCAGCTTTTTGAAAAAGCTTACGAAAGATTAAAATCAGAATTTGAAGTTATTTTAGGTGATAAGGCAAAAATCAAGATGGATAAGGCTTTAAACAGAATAGAAAGCCACTCAGAAATTGAACCTAGTATATAAAAAACGCCCCCCTTATTTTTTAATAAGGAGGGCGAAATTCTTTTAAAAAAAAGATTTACTTATCTTCTTCTTCTTTTTTTAGCTTTTTTCTTCTTACCTTTTTTCGCTTTTTTTCTACGTTTAGCCATTTTTAGCTCCCTTGTTTGTTTTAATTAAAACAAATCATAATGATTCGTTTTTATAATTAAGCTTTATGTTTATTTTCACTGATGTCAAACACTAATTGTGTTGACAAATTTTAAAATAATTTAATTTTAAATTACATTTTTTAATATTTTTTTTAATTACAAAATAAACAAGTAATTACAATGTTTTTTAACGCTTAAGTAATGTTTAATGATATATATTTTTCTAATTTTTATAAAAATTTTCTAAAATATTTTTATATTTATTAATAACTTTATTTCTTTTTACTTTCATTGTTGGTGTTAATAAACCGTTCTCAATTGAGAAGTTTTCATTAATTATATGAAACTTTTTTATTTTTTCAGCTAATGTTAAATTAATATTAATTTTTTTTATTATTTCATTAATTTTTTCTTTTCTATTGGCAAGATCTTTTGACGCAACAATAATAGCAACTAAATAGTTTTTACCCTCACCAAAAACTACTGATTGATCTATTTCTGAAGCATTAGATAGTAAATTTTCGATCTTTGCTGGAGAAATATTATCTCCTCCCGCACTTACAATTATATCTTTTTTTCTATCTGTAATTTTTAAATAACCATCCTTTGGATCTATTTCTCCTATATCTCCTGTATGGAGCCAACCATTTTTTAAAACTTTATCAGTATCTTCTTTTTTATTCCAATATCCTAACATTACATTTTCTCCTTTAACTAATATTTCTCCATCTTCAGCTATTTTTAATAAATTTCCTTTAAATGGAGGTCCGACTGTGTCGACTCTAATTTTATCAATCGGATTGCAACTAACTACTGGTGAGGTTTCTGTTAAGCCATATCCTTGCAAGGTAGGTAAACCTATGGAATTTAAGAATTCTCCTATTTCTTTATCTAATGCACCTCCACCAGAAACAAAGGCTTTCAGGTTTCCTCCAAATTGTTTTCTTACTTTTTTTCTTACTAAAAAATTTAGTATTAGATCAAAAATTTTTTCCGAAAAAACTAATTTTTTTCTATTCAACCTTTTTTTACCCAATGTTATAGTAGAGTTAATTAACATAGCTTTGAGACCTTTTGCTTTTTTCATATTTATATTTATTTTATTATATAAATTTTGATAAAATCTTGGTACTGCTGTCATAATTGTTGGTTTGGCAACTGAAATATTATCTAAAAGTTTTTCTATTTTTTCTGCGTAAAAAACTTTTGCTCCAACTGCAATTTGAGCAAATTGGACTGTATGTTCATAAGAGTGTGATAAAGGAAGCCATGTTAAAAAAACCGGTCTTTTACTTATAAGTGGTTTTAAAATCTCGCAGGCTCCCTCTAAATTATTTAAGATACCTCCATGACTTAAAATAACCCCTTTGGGATTTCCACCTGTTCCAGAGGTATAGATTATACATGCTGGTGACTCTCTTTTTAAACTTAAATTTTTAATTTTATCTTTATCTTCTAGTTTCTTCTTTATTATAGAATTAAAATGAATGTAATTTTTTTCATAATTTACATTTTGTAATTTATCAAATGTAATTATTTTTTTTATAAAAGAGTTTTCCTTGATTATATTTTGCAATTTATCGTGCATTAATTTATTAGAAACGATAACTAAAGAAGGTTCACAATCTTCAACTAAATATTTATAATCTTTTTCTGTATAAGTGGTATATGCAGGTACTGTAATTCCATTAGCCAGCATAATAGCAATATCTGAGATTAACCATTCAGGTCTATTTTCAGAAATTAAAAGGCATCTATCACCATCTTTTATATTTTTTTTTATTGTTAATGATAATTTTTGAATATTTGATGTTGTTTCAGCCCAAGTATATTTAATTTTTTCCTTAGGATTTAACCATTCTAGAAAATCACTTTGATTGTTTTGTTTTTTAGCTTGGTAAAAGTATAGTTCAATTAAACTATTAAATTCTTGTAAATTCATTTTATTTTGGTGGGCAAAGAGAGACTCGAACTCTCACAGCATTGCTACCATTGGATTTTGAGTCCAACGCGTCTACCAGTTCCGCCATTC
>MDSV01107915.1_pt1 | contig 10064 bp, 6 predicted proteins | sample 810851 | NCBI WGS metagenome assembly MDSV01 (sample SAMN05326640, study PRJNA326480) | marine metagenome | isolation source: seawater | place: Atlantic Ocean: North East | collected 2012
GCAGAAGTAGTAATGTTCCATCTTTCAGTTCCAGGTTTTGGAACAATATCATCAACATCAGGGTCACCAGTAGGATTTTCTCCCTTCATAACCATGTCAACAGTGCGCTGCGAGACATCAACGCCCCAGACTTCAAAACCAGCGTCATGGAAACCAATGGCGGTTGGAAGACCAACATATCCAAGGCCAATAATTCCGACTTTCGCTGTATGGTTAACAACCTTGTCAAATAATCTGTGGCCCATATACCATCGTAAAGGTGTAAGTTCATCAATTCGTTGGTAGTATAATCATTCAATACTCTGAACTTAAGTTTAGTGAGAAAATAAAAAATCCGGTCTTTATTGTAATGTCGTGTCTTTTTCAGCCAGAGATAGAATTACTCGAAATTGTACTTTAGACCGTAAATCCGAGTAATGAATTGATAAACTAATTCTCGAACCCCCAAACATGACAAAACCCAACCTGAGTAAATCACTCAAGGTTGTCGGAGAAAGGTCGCCTCCAATATGGGCTCCAATTTCAAATTTGAGTATCTTATTCGGAAATAGTTTTCTCGTACGTAATCTCGTAAGAAGAGAAGTCCGGGGTAGATATAGAAATACCATTCTTGGTTACGCTTGGACCGTAATTGAACCAACATTATTGTCAATCGTATACTGGTTTCTATTCATCATGCTAGCAGGTAATCCTGATGAAAATTATGCAGTTTGGGTTTTGATTGGAGTTATTGTTTGGGCATGCTTTGGGAAATCATTGATGTCTTCAGTGACCTCGCTATCGGGAAACACGCGTATGATCCATCTCGTCTTTTTCCCAAGAATTATATTTCCAACAACCGCTGTTTTAGCAAATATTGCCATTACAATAATGAGCAGTTTAGTCATTATCCCAATTATCTTAGCCTACGGTTTCCCCTTTGGACTCCATTTGATATTGATCCCACTGTCAATCTTCTTATCGGGCTTCATGGGCATGGGTTTAGGCATTATGTTCGCCCCGTTAAACTGTATCCAAAAAGACATTGAGCATTTGTTTAGGTTCATTGTGCGTGCAGGATTTTTCGTTTCCCCAATTATGTGGACCTATGAGATGGCACTCGAGCGGGGCGTATATGGAGATGTAGTCTTGTGGAACCCAATGGTTGTACCTATAACTATGGCACGGCACGGTTTAGTGGGAAAATGGCCTGATATGCCTTTCGATTCCATACTTTACAGCATTGGCATGGCGATATTATTTTGGATAGTTGGAAGTATAATTTTTCATAAATATGAGCGTGAGGCGGTGAAGCATTTATGACCGAATCGGTTATTGAAATTGAGAAAGTTTCTCTTTCTTTCCCGCGTCGTAAAAGCCTCGTTCAGTTTATTTTAGGTTTTTTCAAAAAGCAAGCGAATGAATTTACCGCACTTAATAGAATAAATCTTGCTATCAAACAAGGCGAAATCATTGGAGTAATTGGGACGAATGGGTGTGGCAAATCAACACTTCTCCGCGTCATCTCTGGAATTTATCCCCCCGACCAGGGGCATTGTAAGGTTAAAGGGAAAATCTCACTCTTAGCGGGTTTAGGAACTGGCTTTTCTGGACATCAGACTGGACGAGAAAATGCTATATTATACGGAAGTATTCTCGGTTATTCAGAAGAAAAAATCATCAACAAACTTCCTGAAATAATATCATTCAGCGAACTTGGAGAATTCATCGATGAACCAATTCGAACATATTCTGCAGGAATGAAGGCAAGACTAGGGTTAGCTGTTGCAAGCGCAATTCAGCCTGAAATTCTACTCATTGATGAGGTTCTTGGAGTGGGCGACCCGATGTTTAAAGAGAAATCAACAAATCGAATCATGGAAATGGTGCAAGATGCTGGCACTGTAGTTATTGTGAGCCATAGTTTTGGCATGTTGTCTAAAATTTGTGACCGCATTGTTCTCATGGAAAAGGGAAAAATCATTCTTGAAGGTGACCCAGCTAAAGTAATACAAACCTATTACAATCGAGCAAAGAAGGAGGAAGAGTGATGAAAGCTCTCCCATACTCCATCTTCAAAGTGGTGCAGGGCCTTTCTTACCCTAGGCAATCAGAGATTCGAGTATCAAATGAATGGGATACTAGTGATTGGGGTTGCACACAAAAAATTGTAGATGAAATATCTGCAGCTACCGATATTGTTGTTGTATCATCAAATGATTTAGACTCTGAAAGTGTCATAAAAAAATTCAATCAAACAAATTTCATTTTTCATATTGTCATTTTTAGTCACACGAAAGATGGCATAAAGGAGAAGTATGGGGTTTTAAATCCGATAATTATCAAAACAAGAGAATCTTTTTTGGGAATTATCATCAATAATAATGGAGGAACATCTTTCATATCCAAAAAAATAAAACAAAATGAACCAATTGATATTGATGACCCCCAATTTTTCCTCCCAGATTTTGAATTGAACCTATGGACTCAAGAAAAAAATAGAGTCATGTTTTCAGCTCCTGAAATGACTGTAGAATTTGTTGTTCCTGATAGATTTTCTCTCAAAAGAACATCTTTGGATTTGCTATGGGCAATTGAGTATGTTTTACTCTCTCCTTGGCACAAAAAATACAACAATGATTGGGTCCCAATCCGCCGTCCGGGAAAGTATCCAGGGCTATCTTTCTCAGGCGGGATTGATTCAACAGCGGCCATGTGTTTGATGCCTAATAACACTCGTCTTTTTTACTTGGAAAGGAATTTTGAAAGTATGATTAAGCACGATAATGCACATAGATTCATTGATCGTTTGAAAAACGAGGGAAGAGAGATAATATCGATCAAATCGAATCACGAACGAATTCGAACATTCCACGATAAAAATCCTGGATTTTCAACTGATTATGCTTGTATGGCGCATTTAATTTTGGTCGCAGATTTTTTTGATTTGGATGCAGCCGGTACAGGTATGCCTTTAGAAAATACCTATTTTTTCCACGGTTCAAAAGTCCGTGACTTCATGGAAAGTAGTTTCTGGAAAAGATACGCCCCAATGTTTGCGTATCTTGGTATTCCAATTTATCAGCCAGTTGCTGGATGTTCTGAAATTGTTAACAATACAATTGTGAATAAAAACGGATACAAAGGATTTGCAACTTCATGCCTCCGATCAAATGTGGCTGGTAAAACTTGCAACACCTGTTGGAAATGTTTCAGAAAAAACATTTTCAACAAATTAGATTGGAACATGAGTCCAGAGATATCTAAATTCCTATCGAAAAGACCTTTAAAACAAGGTATAGCGACTCTTTATGCTCTTCAAATGATGTATAATCAAAAACAAGAAGTTCCCGAAGAAGCAAACGATTTAATCCCATTAATGAAAGTCGATTTGAACTTTCTAAATCACTATTGGAGTCCATCACTGGAATTGCTTCCACAAAAATATATTCAATCAACCGAGAAAAAACTAAACGAAATAGTTTCAAAAATGGAAATAGATTTGTACTCACTTGATAAAGAAGTCATTCAGATATTAAGGGGGGAATAATTCTTGAAATTTCACCCGTTTAATTTGAGAAGAAGATATGCTGCCTATCTATATAGGAAAAAGGATTACAATGCGGTTATTCAAAATACTGAGGCATATATAGCAAATAAACCAAATGATATTTTCATGCTCGAACTGAGAGCAAGGGCTTTCACGTCGTTACGTGATTGGGAAAAAGGTTTGATGTGGTACAAAAAAGTGTTTGATATTGACCCAAATTATCTAGATTGCTCATTCCAAATCTCACGTTGCGCAGTCTATACAAAAAATTGGGTAATGCTTAATCAAGCAATACCTGAGATTGCAAACCAAAAACACATAAAAGAGATTCAAAAAATAATAGTCAAAAAATCTAATTCACTCACTGTAAAGGAATTTATAGAATCTGTTAACTTCGAAAATACTGTAAAAATACTGCACAAGAATACCCTAGAAAAATGGTCAGTAATTAGCATTGATGACAGGCTAGATACAATTTTTGAGATTGATTCTGTGTGCTTAGATAGAGTAATGGGGGGTCCTTATTTGGGTCACGTATTGTATCAAATCCAATTACGCTCTCTTTCAGAAGCAAGAAATTTGTTAGAGATATTTGCAAACAAACATTCTCCTTATAATATTGCTATATGGGTAAGTTCTGCATTGGAAAAGTATCCAGATGAGATGTCATTTGTAAGTGAATGGATAAATGCAGAAATTAACCCTCGTGCGATGCCAATAGAAACTCTCGAGGCTTTGTGTGTTAGCGAATATCTCTCACCAACACTTGAAATGATTGTCAAAGAATACCTAGACAATATCCCTCACAAAATGTTGGGTGAGGCAGTAAGGGTCCTCGGCCGGAAAACAGATCCTCGGAAGTATCTCAGTGAAGAGAATCTTGAAGATATGATAGAAGCTGGAATTACCGTCGAAACAGGTTCAGTTCATACATGGATGATTGAGCATTGTTTGCGTTCTCATAAAATAGGATTAATTCAAAAGATGTTTCTAAATAATTCAAGAGGAATCGCAGGAGCAATAACAAATACGATGAGGAATTTGGTTAGAAATAGATTTGATAAGAGATTATATGAGTTAATTGAAATCGTCATTGATCACAAATTTATGTTAGAAGAAATTGAAATGAGGCAGGAAATTGTTAAATCAATATTAGCTGTCTTTGACCCTATTATTGCATTTAATTTTGCTTATGAATGTATCCAAATAGAGCCTCAAGATGCCGTATGCGGATTGTACCTTGTCCAATCAGCAGTTATGACAGGCTCCCCATCATTAATTTTACACGCAGCCGATATCGCGTTGTCCATGAAGCATAGGTCTGCAAAATTAGACTATGCGTCAATAGCAATAGCAGCAGTGAGAGAAAAGCGGGTTGTTTTTGCCAAAAATCTCCTTAGAATTAACAGATTAGCTTCAGATACAAGGGCTCAACGTATTAGAATTGGGATACCCTTCCATATTGAAGGTGATTACAAAGCAGCACTTGAAGAGATAAAGAATACACAAACAAAGCACTTGACAGATTCACCAATTATATTGTATGAAGTATTGGCTTTAAATGGGTTGAAAAAATATCAAGAAGCTCTAGAATGTATTAAAACTAAGGTAAGAGACAACACAGAAAATTTGTTGTTACAACATATTATTTATCGAAATTCTAAACGGCATGAAAAAGCGAAGAGCGCACTTGATGAGTTAATGGGATATCAGAATCGCAGGTCCCTTCCGATATCATTTTTTAACAATAATTATGAATTCAAACATTTAGATAGTGAAAGCTCTGAAAACGATAGATTTGACTTAGATGAACAACCTCTTGTCAGTATAATTATGACCGTTCATAGATGGAATGATGCGTTTCCTCTTGCTGTAAATTCTGTACTAAAGCAATCACATGGAAATCTTGAACTCATCCTCGTAGATGATTGCTCAAAAATTAGCGATGTAAAAAAGTACGAAACATTGTTGACCGATTCGAGGATTAAAAGAATAAGAATGGAGAAAAACTCGGGGACATACGCTTGTAGAAATAAGGGGATAGAAATAGCAAGCGGAGAATATGTTACATTTGCAGATAGTGACGATTGGAACCATCCCAATAGAATTTCAAATAGTATCAAACTAATTGAGGAAAATGACGCAGATATGGTAATGGGGCGATTTGTAAGAGTTGATAGCTATGGGAATTTGATATTTAATGGAAGTAAAATCTCTCAGTTCTGTTTGGTTGGTGTCTTCATTCGAATGAGTGTTGTTGAAAAGAATAAACTTCGTTTTGACCATAGAGCACGGTTTAGCGCGGATTCTGAATTCTTTGAGCGGGCTAATTTTCTGCTCGGAAAAGACCGAATATATCGTCATGATGGTATTGATATAATTGCTCTTCATCATGATAAATCGTTAACTGGTGGCGGATCAAATGCGATAGACTGGATGGGGCCGGGGGAAACACGGATTAGGTATGTTTCGGGATACAGGAAAGCCCATGCAATGTCTAAGATGAAAAAAGAATTCAAAATCGATGACTTTCCTATGCCTTCAACTGATTTGATAAATAAATTTCCTAATGCTTTAGACTCTAAACTGAGAAAATTGCTTTTATTCGAAGAAGATAAAGATAAAACAAGTAAAGAATATCTTGATGATGACGAAATCACTGTGTTTATGGCTACTTATCCGGGCGGTTTTAAAACTGTAAACAAAGCAGTAAATTGTCTACTAAATCAAACTCTACAGGTAGATCGGATCATTTTACACGTCAACTCTGATAAACCCCCAAATAATCTACCAAATGATACTAGGCTTGAGGTTAGACTCTCTCAAACCAATCATGCTGATAATGGTAAATTTAAGTACATGCAAGAATTTAATGGGTATTTCTTCACAGCAGACGATGATATTTGCTATCCAGTTGATTATGTGGAGCGTATGAAATCATATGTTGATAACTTCAACCGCAAATCTATTATTGGAGTTCATGGGGCTATTTTCCCTTTTGGTCCTCCATTATCTAGATGGTCTGAGTACAAGGAGCATAGAAGAACTCACACTTTCACAACAGCTAATGCATCATTTACCGCTGTAAACTGTCTTGGGACAGGAACTGTAGCTTTCCACAGCCAGATTGGTATTCCCGACTATGATGAATTTGACACCTTACGAATGGTTGACCTTCATGTATCTGTTTGGGCCCAGAAACACTCCATACCAATGTATTCATGTCCTAGAGATGAAAATTGGCTAACAGAATTTGAAATCGAACACGAAACAAGGATTTGGTCTCAGGCAAATTCTGAAACTAAGTTACAGGCTGAAATGATTCAAACATTGAACAAAATATCGTTTTGGGCCCCATTCAATCAATTTAAATTCAAAATGCTAAATGGGCCTTTAGCAAAATTAAACAATTGGACACATCGTCAACTGCCATTCGGAATGAAATTGCCTAAACATATTGAATGGGCCCCTCTTCCTGAAAATCCCAAAGTCACCATCTATATTCCTGCGTATAACACAGAAAAATATATTGTCGAATGTGTTGATTCTGCGTTAAACCAAACGTATTCTAACATCGAGGTAAGTATTCAAAATGGCGGAGACGGAGATGGTACGCTCTCTTTATTGGAAAAACATTATTCAAATCATGATAACGTAATCATCTCATCTAAGCTCAGTTCCCTAGGCGAAGGGACGAACATAGCAATAAGTCAGGGTTCTGGTGACTTAATTCTTCAATTAGATTCAGATGATGTTCTCCATCCTGAGGCTGCAGAAAAACTCGTTGCAGCCATAGGTAAAACAAATGTGTGTGCTTATGGTAACTTTTCAAGAATTGACGAGTTTGGTTATCCAATTGATTCCGGTTGGGAAGAGCCGTTATACTCTCGAGAACGCTTGATGCGTTCGATGATTATTCATCATCCGAGACTCTTTAGAAGAGATGCATGGGAAATGGTAAGTGGTCACAATGAAGAATTAAGGAATGCTGAAGATTATGACTTTTTCATAAAGCTTTCAGAGATTGGGACTTTTATTCACCTTCGAGAAACATTATATTCTTACAGAGTTTTAGAAAACTCAGCATCTAATTTTAGTCATGATCTTCTTACAAGTAACACTCATCTTGTACAAAATGATATGTTAAAACGAAATGAATTAGACTATTTCCTAGTAGTTCCAAATCCAAATTTCCCTCGGAACATTAAGTACAAACACATTGCCTATTCTTCACTCGAGATTATTGATCGAAGTTGATTAATTGTTCCATTTAACCAACTCTCGACGACGGAAAAATCTGCCCATTCAGGTATGGGTCGATAAGTTATAAATCCCTCTAAATCCACATTTAAGATCGACTTGTGAGACAAACAATATACTAAATTATGCATCGCCCAATCTCCAAAAAAGTCATTTTTTTCATTTGCCTTTGATAAATTATCTATCAATACCTTACATTGGTCTAGAATTTGAGTGGCTGTCACGCTATTAAGGGAATATGTTTCTAACATATCTAGACGAAAACCGTGCAGAAATTCCATTTTATGAGATCCGTCAACCTCCAATTCATATCCTTTGCAAATATGATGTTTCATTGATGAAACAAAAAAATCGCCATTCAAAATATTTTCAAAGTTTGAATAAATCTCAGAGTTTTCTAATAGTTCTGAAAAATTCGTTGATGACAAATTAATTTTTTTGTAAATAACAGATTCGTCGTGTGAAATAAAGAAATCAAATGTATCATTTACTTTATTTTGGTTCCGTACTGGATAGTAATTTTTAAATTGAAATTTATTTGATTTATTTTTAGGTGGAATACTATTCAAAAAATCACTTCCTGAGGTATTCAGCAAGCACTGAACTACCTGTTTGAATTGTCAATCTTTTATTGCCTTGAATAGCAAACAATTTCTTAATTGAGGATGATATTGACTTTTCTGTTCTTTTTGATAAAACAAGCCCCCATTGCTCATCTTCAGCAACCTTACAACGAGCGAGTTGGTCATCCATTCCAGTATTCATATTTGGATAGAAAAGTGTAGGTATTCCTAAATTTCTCATTTCATGAAAAGAATTGTATCCACCAGCTTGAACTGCGAAGTCAAAACCGTTATAATACATTGAATTAGGATAATCACGGAGTAAATGGACTCTTTCATGGGAGAAATTTAACCGCTCGCCAAGCATTGATTCGCCCAAAACAATATGCATATCTGAATGCATGAGAAGGGCATCAATTGTCATTCTAATTTCCGAATCAATATCATTTATTTGACCCGCTCCCAATTGAACATACGTTACTCGAGCATCTACGGGGAGATTCAAACGTCCACGGGCTTTCTCTTTACTCAATAGTTCATCATTATTCAAAAGGGTAATTGGTGGAACTCTAAGTGTTGAAACCGAATGTTCTAATTCAGAATCTTTTACTTCGACGGCATCGCTGGGATGGACAATTAGATCGAAATATTCGATACTATCCACTGGGATTGAGGAGCCTTTTCGAAACATACCCCTCCTCATCCAAACTTTAGTAATTTGATCATGTCCATATATCGAATTAAGCATTCCTCTGTATGGATAAGCACCGTCAAACAGGAAATATTTTGGATTATGGGTTTCTAAAACGAGTGTCAACATCTCTTCAACCATCATGTTCCATGTCGAGGAATCCATATCTTTGTGCTTGTATCTGCCTGACAGATGATATGTGGGAAAATTATCGACGTAAGGTATATGCAAAGTAGGCATAGTAGTAAAAAAGATTATTTCCATGTTAGGGTCTTGTCTGCGCATTTCTCTAGCAACAGAGTACATTCGAGTAAAATGTCCAAAACCTACGCCATTTGTCGGAAACAAAACCATGGCATTCTTCCGAGGCTGCACCTCATAATCGAGGCGCAATCCGTTTGTAGAATGGGTTATTTTACCTAACCTTCTCAAGCCAATCTTGAGACATAGTAACGGGAAAGAAACAGGGAGTACTAACAGCCTCCATGGTTTACGAATCGATTCTGTCAAATGAAGTCCAAGTTGAAAAGAAACGGAATTACGCAATCTCCGGTTTTCTCTTTTGAGCGATGATATTTTTCGAATTCGACGAACTTCTTCGTTGTCCTCAATATCGATTCCCTCCTCCATGTATATGCCTAAACGATAGAGTTCTTGACAGTTCGCAACAAATCTATGATAAATGAGAAATTTACGTAAGATTACAATAAATAGTGTTTGTCTAGAACGTTGAATACAATTACATTTGCTTCATTTATGACTTTTTTTAACCGAAGAATATGTAATATCTCCACTTCAGCAATAGCCCATGGGCAAGGTGCTAATTACCGGCGGAGCCGGTTTTATCGGCAGCAGTTTGGCAAAAATAGCCCATCAACAAGGTTGGGATGTTACGATCCTCGACAACCTTTCCACAGGCCTACAGTCAACCGCTAATGAACTAGAAAACCTTGGCATCAGGGTCATAATCGGTGATATTAGAGATCAAGATTTACTGCACAACTCGTTGACAGGATTTACC
>MDSV01172770.1_pt1 | contig 10064 bp, 9 predicted proteins | sample 810851 | NCBI WGS metagenome assembly MDSV01 (sample SAMN05326640, study PRJNA326480) | marine metagenome | isolation source: seawater | place: Atlantic Ocean: North East | collected 2012
AAAGGTAAAAAAAATATATCTAAGAAAAATTATAATTATGGATCTTTAACATCAATTTATTGGATTTGGAAAAACGATATAAAACTAATAAAATCAAATAATTATATTGCAATATCTCATTATAGACGTTTTTGGCTTAAAGAAAATTATAATAGATTTATTAATTCAAAAAATTTAAAAAAAAATTTATTAACAGTAATACCTATTAGATATAATAAATACGATGCTTTTGTTTGTAGTCCAATAAATCTAAAAGGATATAAACTGAGTAAACTATTTAAAAAAGCTAAAAGAAGTTTGATTAAAGACCCATCAATCATGTATAACCAAAAAAAACATACAATTAATCTTCACTTTAATATGTTTCATATTTACAATGGTTTGATTAATTCATGTAAATTTCTTAATAATAATGATAGAGATGATTTTCTCAAATATGTTAACACTAAAACTGAATATTTCCCATTGAGTATATTTATTATTAAAAAAAAATTCTTTGCCAAACTTTGTAACGATACATTTAAATGGTTAAAAAAGTGTGAAAAAATATTTGATAAAAAAGAACTCAAGAATTATGGTGAAATTCGAATATTTGATTTTTTGGCTGAAAGATATTTTTCATTTTGGATTTCGAAATATTGCAAACATAAAACATGGCCATATAAACATTTGGATCTAAAAAAATGAAATGTATTATTTTAGCAGGCGGTTATGGGACGCGATTAGCAGAAGAAACAAAAATCAAACCTAAACCTTTGGTTAAAATTGGTGATAAACCAATCATTTGGCATTTGATGAAAATATATTCACACTATGGAATTAAGAGTTTTATTATCTGTCTAGGATACAAAGGGGAACTTTTAAAAAAAGAAGTTAATTATCTTAATTTAAAAGAAAATTGGAATATAAAATATGTCAATACTGGTTTGAGAACAATGACTGGAGGAAGAATTAAAAGAGTCAAAAAACATTTAGGTAAAGAAGATGAGACTTTTTGTTTGTCATATGGAGATGGATTATCAGATGTAAATATAAAAAACTTAATAAAATTTCATAAAAGAAAAAATAAGATAGTCACATTAACTGCTGTAAAATATAAAAATCCTAAAGGCGTATTAAGGATCAACTCAAAACTAAAAATATCAGCAATTAAAGAAAAGCCTGTTGAATATATTAATGGTGGTTTTTTTGTTGTATCCAAAAAAGTTTTTAAATTTCTTAAAAATGATCAATCTATATTTGAAAAGGATTGTTTACCCAAACTAGTTAAAAATAAACAACTTATGGCCTTTAAGCATCACGGTTTTTGGGGTTGTATGGATACACTTAGAGAAAAAAATGAACTTAATAAAATTTGGAAAAGTAAAAATAAAGCTTGGAAAGTTTGGACTAAATAACAATAAATTTTATTTAAATTTTATAAATTAAATCTGAAATAGTTATTAGATAATATATTACAAAATAAAATAACAAGCATAAGAGAGGGGCTAATTTTCTGTAAAAAATATCAATTAGGTTTGTTTTTACAAGAGTAAAAAAAATTATAAAAAACATTGGCTCATAATATCTTTGGTAGACCTGCATTGAAAAAAACATAAATAATAGAATAATCAGTATCAAAATATTTTCTCTATTTTCTTTTGAAATATAAATAAATGCAGTCAAAGTAACAAATGATGTAATGTAAAAAAAAATATTATTATTAAATACTTTGTTTGAGATCATATAATTAACACCCCCACCCTGCCAATTAAAAGGATTAAAATTAAAGGATAAAATTGCTACTATAATAAATGAAAAAAAAGATGGCAGTAGTAACTTTTTGAAAGTTATATTTTTATAAATCAAATTTAAAATTATTATTGGTAACAATGTAATCGACATTATTGATGAATTTCCCAATACAAAGTAGCTAATTGCTTTATATGAAATGTGTTGACCAGTCAAAAGTTCTGGAAATAAATAGGTATAATAAAATACTGGTACTGAACTAATTACACAAATTAGAAATAGTTTAATGAATTCTTTATAGGAGAAAAATAGAAAATATCTAAATAAAAAATATAAAAAAAATACTGCAAAATATTGTCTTGTGTAAGTTGCTAAAACTAAAAAAAATATTTGAAAAAAACTATTTTTATCAATAAATTTTTTTTTGTTGATCTCCCATTTTTTAAAAAAATAAATTGAAAGAATAAAAAAAAACAAAGAAGTGATTAGGTCATTTGCCCATATTGAAGCATAACGAAAAGATGGAATGAATAATATTATAGAAGATAAAATTATAATATTTGTTTTTAATGACTTATTTTTTTCAGAGCTTGTTATTGCTAAGAAAAAAAATATTGGTATTAATGAGGAAAATAAACAAAATAATAATCTTAAAAGATCTGTATTTGAAACTATTCTAGTTACAAATGAAAGTATAATGAAATGTAACGGAGTATGAACAAGTGTCCAATCTTTAGGGTCAGACAACAAATTGTCTTGTAGCGCTAAAATAAATCCATACGTTACTTCAAAATCACCTCTTGCACCACCACCTGTTCCATCTTCATTAAAAAAAAATGATACAAATAAGAAAGCTAAAGATAAAAGAAATATTATTTTATCTTTATAGTCTAATAAAAATTTTACCATTAATTAAGTTGTTGTTGTTTTTTAATAAATTGCTTTATTTTTCTTTAGTATTTTTTTCTTCTTTTTTTTTTAAAAATAATTTATTAAAAAAATTCTTTATAGTGTTTTTTAAAAATAACCAACTTGTTATTATCCCAGTTAAAATAAAAGCCAAAAATTGCAATATAATGTTAACTGATCCCGGATCTAAGTAGGCATATGAGTAGGAAATAGGACATAAAAAAAATAATAAAAAATAAAAAAAAATTTTTTTCATATTTGAATACTTACAAACTGATTTATTTATAAATATTAATTAAATAATTTCAATTTATTTTATCTTTTTCCTTTAATTGTTGATAAAATTTTTTATTTCTATCTATATTGAATACTTCAAAATCATTAACATCTTGAAATGCTTTTTTATTAGATGGGATATATATAAAGTCATTATTATTTTTTAAACATTTTGGCTTTAAGAAGATATTTTCACAATAATGCATATAAACATCACTGTTTAACAACATTTTTTTATCTATCTTAATTTCAGGGTATTGAGAATTACTTTTTTTGATCATAAAAAAAGAATTGTATCTTCCGGCTCCCCATAAATTATTATTAATTTTCATATTCATATATTTATTTTTATGATAACCTATCGGTTTTCCGTGATCTGACTTAAAAATGATTGTGGTATTATTATAAACACCATTTTCTTTTAATTTTTCAATAATAAAGTTTATCTTTTTTGCTATACAACTGGTAATTTTTATATTTCCAAAATAGCTTTGATATTTCAATCTTTCCATGTGGTGAATAAATTTACAATTATTATCATGTCTGACACGATAATGAGAAAACATGAAATGTAAAAAATAAATTTCATTTGTATTTATTTTATTATTATATTTAAATTTGTTAAAAAGAATATCGGTCTCTAAATTACTTATTCTGTGTATAGAATTTTGATATTTCAAATCTTCATTGGTGAATCTAGAAAAATTTAAACTTAATATTTTCATTAATGAAATATACAAAGATGGATTTTTAAAAGTAAATTTTTCTATTTTAGTTGTTGTATAATTAGTTGACCAACGAGCAAAGCTAGGGAAAATATATATTTTATATAAATTAATTAAAAAAAAAGTTTTATCATTTTTGAAAAAACCACCATCATATAATTTATTATCATTAATTGAAAAATCGTTGTAAATACCATAAGTATAAACTCTATTTACAACTTCTTTGTCATTTATTATAAAATTTTTTTTGTCAAATTTATTAATATCTTTGATATTTATAAGTTCACTCTTAAGTGAAATCCTTGTTGTTGGAAAAAAAGTAATATAATTCGGATATAAAATAAAATCCTTAAAATTAGATTTGTATTTATAATTATTTTCTATAACTTCCTCTAAAATATTTCCACTTATTCCATCAAAGCTAACGATTAAAAGGTTTCCATTTCCGAATGTCTTTAAATTAGTATTAAATTTGTTTTCAAATTTATATAATAAAAGTGCTAAATTTAAAGTTATAACTATTAAAAAATATACATAAAAAATTTTTTTTAATTTACTTTTTAATATACTGTTTTTCATAAAGAAATAATAAATGAAAAAACATAGAATCAATTTTCCTATAATTTGATATCTCAACTTAATATCAAGCTCAATAGGTATCCAAAAATCGTTCTTAAAACCTATGGATGGTAAAAATAAACCATTCATTATTATCCAAATTAATATAAAAAATAAAATTTTTAAAAAAAATATATTTTCCAAATATCTTTTTAATAAAATGTAAGTTAAAAAATTTAATAAAATTAGAAATAAAATATTTGCTAAATACAATAAAAAAAAACCAGGTATCAAAGCGAAAGAGTTTTGGATATTAGTTATAAATAAATCTATAGGAATTACTAAAAATATTGATAAGATTATTAAGTTAGAAATAAATAGGTAATTGAACTTATCTGTAAATTCTAATTTCTTTAATTGACTAAACATGTATCTTTATTGAGTATATTTAATTATATTCTTTAAAAGTTTATTAATAAAAGTTTTTTTTAAAAAAATCTTTTATATTTGCATTATCGCAATTATCTACTTTATTCAAATATGAAATTATTGATTTTAATTCATATAATTCTACCTGAAATCCAAGTATTTTTCGAGCCTCAATTTCCATGGGTTCATTTGATATATTTTTGAAATTATCATTTAAAATTTTTTTAGAAGAATTAATTAAAATACTTTTTTTATTTTTAAAAAATGCATACTCAATATAAATACCTGACCAGTCTGTTATCAAATAATCATATTCTGAAAAATTTAATTCTTTTTTATCAATATTAAAATTTCTATTTAATTTATTTAATTCAATTTCCTTTTTCTTTATTGACATAAAATGAGGTCTAAAAAACAAATCATATTGATTAAAATCTAAATATTCAGCAAGTTGTAGATGAATTTTTTTTTCATAAAAATCAGTACCATGGGTTGGTGCTAATAATATCCTTTTTTTTAAGCTTTTTAAAACTGGAATATTTTTCATTTTATTAATAAATAAATATTTTGATTTAATGGGTTTGATCTTTAATTTTTTTTTTAATGTTAATTTCATGCAAGTCGTTTAATTGAAATTTGTTAACAACTTGAACTGCATCAAATGAGTTGAAGGCTCCATCCCTATAAATCATTGTTAAACTCACTGGAGAATGTTGTATATAAATATATTTAGTTTTTGAAATACTTGATTTAACAAAAGATGAATTATTAAGTTCTGGTGTAGATGAATAACAATAAGGAATTCTTAACAATATTAAAGCTAGAGATAAAAAAAATTCTTTTTTGAAATATATAGTCTGAATATTTCTAATATTTTTTTTTACATCAGGGTATAACGAAATAATTAAAGTCCGGTCTATTTTGGTTGAATTTGGTATAATTTGATAGATATGTTGTTCTATGAAACTATTTTCAAAAAAAAAAACTCTTTTATAATTTTTTTGCTTTAAAATAAAATAAATGAAATTTTTTAAATCATCTAACATTTTTAATTTTTTTATAAAAATTTTCTAAATCATCTTGGTCATCAAATTCATACCATAAACCAGTATATTTTACAGTGTCAATTTCATGACCAAATTTACTAATTAATATATTCAGAAAATTAGTAAACTGAATCTTTTTTTGACTTAAATTTTTATAAAGATAAATAAAATTTTTTATTTTTTTTTTTGGAATATATATTAATCCTAAAAACTGTCCGTCTACTTTGGATAAATTTTTCTTTGAAATTTTATTACCAATTTCTATTAATTTTTTTTTTTTATTAATCTTAAAAGTTTCAGCATCGTTAAATATATTTTTATTTCTAATTTTCCAAATTTTTTTCCAATTTTGAGTGTAAGGTATCAATATATTGTCAGATTTATAATTTTTAATTTTTTTAATTAATTCAGGTTCGTAATAGACGTCAGAATATGAAATTATTACATCGTCTTTCATATTCACCAAACTTAAAATGGATGAATAAACCATATCTGTAGTATTATATTTTTTGTTAAATTTGAATTTTATATTCTTGTATCCTTTTAATTTGTTAATAATTTTTTTGGGATTATAGCCAACTACAACTTCTATATTCTTAATTTTATTTTTTAAAGAATTTTTGATTATCTTTTCTATAATTGTTAAATTGTTAATCTTTATTAAACATTTATTTGTTTTAATGTGATTAATAATTCTTGAACTTTTACCAGCAGCTAAAATTATTAATTTCATTTAAAAAATTTAATTATATCTCGGAATACTTCTTTTTTAGATTTCATTTGTCTTTCAGGATGAAACATAAAACACAAAATTTTTTTTGTTTTATGTTCATGTATTTCAATAGTGCCATCTTTATGAAATCCAACTTTATTAAAACCATCTAAATTATTTAACGTTCCATATTTATGAAATGAATTTACATTAATTTTTCTTGTTTTTAAAAATCTGCTATTTGAAATCTTTAGATCATGATTTTTTTTTACATGATTCTTAATTTTTTTTAATGTGCCACCATTGAAATTTATTAAAAGTTGATGACCTCTGCATATAGCTAAAATTGGTTTATTTCTTTTTTTAAAAAAATTATAAAGTTTGAGCTCAATATTGTCTCTGACTTTGTCAATTTTATTTTTACTAACTTTATGAATGTCACCACCACCAGAAATAATTAATCCACGAGATTTTCTTAACAAATTAAAATTAATTTTTTTATTGATATTAAGTGGTGTTATTGAAAAATTAAGATTACTAATAAATTGAAGTAAATCTTCATCATATACGAGGCTCAACTTTTTATATTTATTAAGTATTATTCTTCCAGTTACTGTTATCTGCTTTATCATAAAATAACTTTATAATTATTATTTTTACAATCTAAAAAAATTTTTCTAGCGTTAATTATTTCATTATATCTTTTATTGCCAATTCCTATTATAGCTGGAATATTCAATTCCATACAGCGAATAGCCATGTGTGAATTAGATCCACCATATTTTGTAATCAATCCTGAAATATTATATGAAAATAAAAAATCATATCCAGGATCTGCGTTTTCAATTAAAATCAATGAATTCCCTATATTTTTGTAATTTTTTAACTTTGAAAAATCTAAAACATTAGATGTTACTGTTTGATTTGTAATATAATTTTCTTTTGCATTAATACTTTCAAAATAATCAAAATCATTAATATCTTTAATTACATCAGGCATTTTAATAAATTTAGTAAAATTATGATTTGTTTTATTTGTATTAATATTTTGTAATACAATTTTTTTTAATTTAATTTGATTTAACTCATTATAAGCATTAATAATAATATCGATATCAATATTGTTTAAATCGTTTTTATCAATATTTGTTTCCTTCGCAAATTTTATTAAATTTTCAAAAATTTCATTTATCGATTTAGAAAAAATTAATTTTGCTAATTCACGATATTCAATTGACTTTTTTGCAAATATTATAAATTTAGAGAAATTTATCACCAATTTTTCTTTAATAAATATTTTATTTAATTTTTGTAATTTGTTTTGATTTATTTTAAAAAAAGTTTTTTTGTGAAACTTGAGATTTATCTTATTTTGTGGAAAATAATTTTTAAAATTTTTTTTATAATTATCTGTTAATATTGAATACATTGAAGGTCTTAAATGACCATACTTTTTAATAAAAAATTCATAATTCTTATTTTTAATAGATTTATAGTAATTGTTATTGATGTCTTTAGAAATTGTATTAAGTGATTTATAGAAATTATTTAATTCATTTTCATTTAATAGCTCCTTATTTTTTAATGATAAAAGTATATTTGTCGATATAAATGCACATCTTGCAATACCAGCAAATGGTAAAGTTCCCATTTGCTTACAGTCATTAATTAAAAAAAATATTTTTTGTATATGACTTAAATTAGATAATTTGATTTTTTCAATTTTATTCTCTAAAATTTTTAATTGATCCAATTCATTTTCAAGAATTTTTTTTTTCGGATTTAAAATATTATTTGTTAAAATTTTTAGTTCATTAAAATATTTTTTTTTTTCATTTGAACTTAAGAAATCATATTTTTTTGTATTTAAATTAAAATTATAACATGTATCTATAATCTTAAATTCTATTTTATCATGTAAGGATGAATTTCTTTTCAAATACTTTATTGAATTATTAACTATTTTTGTTGATATTTTTTTTGATAAATTTTTTGGTAAAAAAGAGTTTAAATCAACTCTTAAATCAATGTAAGGACTTCCGGCCATATCCATCATTAATCTGTTTGGTCTTACATCCTTGTAACCATAATTTACCCTTTGTTTGGACCAAATATCATTTGTAATCAAATTAGAATATAATGATAATGCTAATTTACTGGGATTAGTGCCAATCATTTCTGCGGGATTCCAATCTGACATATTAGAAAGTAATGTCTTATTACCAAAAATATTTGGAGTAATTTTTTGAAGTTTTATAAATTTTTTTTTTAAATTAATTACAACATCATTAAGAAATTTGTCATTAATTTTGTTATTAATTCCAAGTAGAGGTCGACACTGTAAAATAAAAACTTGATTATTTTTAATACAAAATTCTATATCAAGTCTCTCATTATCAAAAAGATTTTCAAGTTTATTAGTAATCGTGACAAGTTTTTTAAATTTATTAGGTATTTTTTTTGAGGATTTTCTTATAATTAATAATTTTAAACTATCGTTATATTTTCCTGATGTTACCAAATCAGTTCTTTTTGAACTATCATATGATATTTCGTAATAGTTAGAATTTGTTTTTTTATCTTTTGTAAATAAGACTCCACTTAAATCTGGTTTATAAATAAGCTCTTGTATTAAAACTTGATCTTTACTTTTTTTATATTTCTTACATATTTTTTTTATAAATTGATCAACTTTTTTTATTGAAATTTTATCAACTATAAAAGAGTCATATTTTCCTGCGTTGCTTGTTTTATTGCTATCTTCATTTAATGCTGATGATCTAATTATAATTCTTTTTTTAAATAATCTTTTTATTTTTTTTAGATAATAATTTTTATTTAAAAGATAATTTTTTTTTGTAAAATAAATAAATTTAGGAACTATATTTGAATTTTTAATTTTTTTTTGTATTAATTCTAAAGACTCTGATTTGGTTAAATTTTTTTTCATTTTAAAATCTTAAAAAAATTATAAAATAATTACTTATTTAAGATGTTTCATTTCTTATCTGTTCTAATTTAATCTTCTTTTGTAGGCTTCGATTTTGATCATAAAGTAAATTAAATCTTAATTGTTTGTTTGTTTTTACTATTATAAATTTTGCATTTCTTACTTCAATATTATCAGCTACTGCACTAATTGGCCTTTTTAATGGATTTAAATTCTTTATGCCAATTTTTAATTTGTCACTTACAATTTTTCCTCGCCATCTACGAGGTTTGAAAGGGCTAATCGGTGAAATAGATAATTTTTTAGAATTTAAACTTAAAATTGGTCCGTGCACTGATAAATTATAAGCTGTACTTCCAGCAGGTGTTGAAACCAAAACCCCATCTGAAACTAATTTCTTGATAATTTTTTTTTTACCACAAGAAATTGAAAGTGATGCTGCTTGTCTACTTTGTCTTAAAATAGAAACCTCATTTATCGCTAAATATTTTTTTAATTGATTGTTTTTATTTTTAACTATCATTTCCAAAGGTGAAATTGTTATCATTTTTGATTTAGTTATATTTTTAGCAAAATTTTTTATAGAAAATTTATTCATCAGGAAACCATAATTACCTGAATTAATTCCATAAAAAGGTTTTTTAAACTTATAAAGTTTTTTTAAAGTTTGAAGCATAAAGCCATCACCACCAATGACTATTGTAATATTTGAAATATCAATATTTAGA
>MDSV01211731.1_pt1 | contig 10064 bp, 9 predicted proteins | sample 810851 | NCBI WGS metagenome assembly MDSV01 (sample SAMN05326640, study PRJNA326480) | marine metagenome | isolation source: seawater | place: Atlantic Ocean: North East | collected 2012
CCGAGTCGGCGCGTCTGGTCGCCGAGTTTGCGGCCATCAGCGAAAGCTTTACGCTCAAGGCCTCGGCGGACGCGGCGTTCGAGGGCGTGCGCCGGCGCGTGCAGGCGCGCGGGCTGCAGCTGCGCGCCATCGACTGCGTCTGGACAATGCACGCCGATCGCGAGGCCGTGGCCAAGCTCGCGGCCGTCGGCATGGCGCACGCGGCCGACACGCACACAATGCTCGGCCCCGACGAGGAGTTTGCCGCGCTCTTTGGCGCCGGCAATGGCAGCCTCTCGGCCGCGCGCTGCGACCCCAACGAGGGCTGGTGCCGCGCCGAGGCCTTTGCGCTCCTCGAGCGGCTCGTGCACGTGCTCGCGAGCGAGACGGCGCTCCAGCAGCGGCTGCGCTCGCTCGACGTGCTCGTGCCCGTGCCGTTGGCGTGCTGCCCCGAGGTGTCGCTCGCCAAGGTCGACCTCGGCCTGCCGCAGCGCTCGCTCCACAAGTCGCTGCGCCTGTACGCGCAGCTGCACAAGAAGCAAACGGAGCGCGGCTCGTCGCTCAGCACCATGGCCAGCACGTGCGCCGCCGCCATGGCCAAGGCCATAGAGCGCGCGTTTTCCACGTGCCTGGCCGAGTGCTCCGACCCCACCGAGAGCGACGTCGAGTTTGGCGACACGGACGAGCAGCTCAAGATGCCCGACCGGCTCTACGCGTGCCAGCGCAAGGTGGCCTCGGCCGTGGTGCACTCCTTTCTGAACGTGGCGCAGCTGTACGGCGGCCTGCGCATCGTGCACGATGACGACCTTCCGGACGAGGACGACCTGTGCCCGCCCATGATCATCTACAATGCCACCGCGGCGCAGCTGTCGATGCCGAATCCGGTGGACGTCGTCGAGCGGTACTGGCCGGCGGCGCAGCACCTGCTCGACTTGGCCGTGAGCATCGAGCCGTGGGTTCGCGATCGCCGCCGACGATTGCCGTGCCTCCTCGCGCCCGACGAGCATCTCGTGACGCTCAGCGCCGAGACTGGCCTGTGCGTGCACGCGACGCACCGCGCCGCCGCGCTCGCGCACCTCGAGGTCGCCGAGGACGCCCAGCGGAAGCGGTACTGGCCCGCGTGGCCGCCGACGGAGGCCGACCTGGTCACGACGGAGCGCCTGGAGACGGCGCTGAAGTGGGGCCGGCACGCGACGCTGCACGCGCTGCGCAGCGCGGCGCCGCGGCAGGCGCTGCCGCCCGAGCCCTACCGCAGCGTGCCGCCCGCCCGTGCCGCCGGCCACCACGCGTGGCTGCACCGCGCGCACCAAAAGTGCGCGCCCGTGGTGGAGCTGCCAGTGGTGGAAGAAGACGACGTTGAGAGTGACACGTGTGAGTGATTAAAAGAATGTGGACCCTCCTCCCACACCGCATGGGGATAACGTGAGCCGAGGCGGTGTCTATTCAAGGAGAGCGAGATGGCCTTGCCCTCGCTCTCCTTGCTGCCCCTCGGCGCGCCCACGGGCCGCCGTCCGATTGTGACCTACCCAAACAGCACGCAGCTGCGCAAGCCCCCCGCTTCGGACGCAAAGAAGGACTGCGACTGTGGTGGCGGCCCACCGCCAGCCCCGCGTCCACAACTGACCGACCGCGAGCAGCAGTACCTGGACCGCCAGATCAAGATGTACCTGCTGGACAACTACGACGCCTTTGTCAACAAGTCCCCGAGTCCCGGCGACCGCGTCTTTGACAGCGGCTCGGGTCGCGTGGGCACCATGGGCAGGGGAGGCAAGGTGGTGTACGCGCCGGGCGGCGAGGAGACGCCATCCGACCCGAGCCGCCTGAAGGTGGTCAAGCCGGGCCGGGTGCTGCCGCCGTTTCCGTGGGCGTAGGTGAACGTGTGTGAGATTACGAAAAGTGATCCCTCAAAAACGCACACGCGTAATCCCCCCGCTCATTCGAGAGTGGATGCGACCCCGCAGCGCGGTCCTGCGTCCCAACGCGCGCGCACCAGAGCTGCGACAGGTGGGCACACAGCGTATCGTTTGACGTCTTTCCAATGCGCATGAGCGTGGCCACGGCGCCCGCGTCGGCGATGGCCTCAATGTAGGTTTGCGGCTCGTAGTTGTGCAGGACGTGCTCGGCATAGTTGGGGTCCCATCGCGACTGGAAGGCGGTCACGTGCATAAATTCGTGCGCGATCACGTAGCCGACGCGCGAGTAGAGCGACGCGTCGTCATATCTTTCGTCCGCAAAGGGTGGCACCAGGAGGCCGGGGAGTAGCATGGCGCAGGAAAAGCCCGTACTCAGGAGCAGGTAGGCGTTGCGCTCGAGCGCGTCAAAGAGCGGCGGATGCTGGCAAACGTCCGCCTGGTGCACGGCGCGGGCAAACCGATCAAAGTAGACCGCGCGCGCCTGCTTCAACAGGATCAAGATGGCGCCGTCGTCCGAGGTCAGCTCTGGTCGCATAAAGGTTGTGTCGACCCCCGCCCACGTGGTCCTGGGCGCACCGGCAATGCGCAGCGTGGTTTCCTGCAGCTGGGCAACGGCCGTCGAGCGGCCCGCGGACGTCGCGTAGAGACTGCCAATGAGCGACTCCTGCATGACCGCGATGGCCGCGTCCTTGACGTGCCCCGTGACATCGTACAGCCGATTGTAGAGCGTGGGCGTCACGAGCGTGTCAAAGGCCACGTGGTCGAATGCATCGGGAAAGGCCACGCGTGCGGCGCGCAGGCAGACGGCGCGCGCAGAGGGCCGCGTCGCGGCCGTGATGGATTGCCCGTGCGCCGCGAGGGCCGACCACGTCGTGGACGACGCATTGAAAAAGTGTTCCGGTTTGATCTCCGAGAAGCGGTCGATGTCGACCGCGGATCCCTTGAGGCGTCCCAGGGCGGAAGCGGCGGGTCGAAGACCGCTGATCTGGTGCACGGACGATGCGACGCTGCGCATGCTTCCAAACTCGCCCGTCACCGTGGACGCGCCCGAGACGGCGCAGTAGGCCGCGAGACCGTGCACGTAGGGCGCGGCGTTGACAATCTGCGTTTGCGCCGCACGAAGGAAGCGCGCAAGCGGCGGGTTGGCGGGCTCGTAAAAGATGCGCAGCCCCGAGGTGACCTGATTGGCAATCCAGCCATTCTTGTACGATCCCTCGACAATCCTGCGCGTCTCGTCGTCGTTGACGGCGGCCGCGGCCGCGCTGTCGTCGTTGACCAGTTCGGCAAACTCCGAGGCGCGCGTGCGCGTTGACCGATCCGCGCCCACGGCATAGAGCGCCTCGGCGATTGCGGCGGCGCTCGGCGTGGTGCCGATGCCCACCTTGACAGCAAACGACTGCGCATCGTAGACGAGTCCCACGGTGGCGGGGGCGTCGCAAAAGTGCGAGCCCAGATAGCCAATGGCGCGGAAGACGTCGGGAACTTGCGCAAGATCAAAGACGCCCAGGCCCTCCACCAGGTAGTTGTACGCCACGGTGGCGGCGGCGCCCGCCGCGCCGGACACCACCATCGACCGGCACGCGGCCCGAAACTTGGTCACGTCCGAGATGGCCAACCGACCGCTGCCGCCCGCGAGGAGCATGTCCTCGACGTCTTGCGCGACATCGTCCTCGTCGAAAAATGCAAACTTCTCCTCGCCCTGGCTGAGCGACTTGCCGTCGATCCAGCGCTTGCAGTGCTTTTCGTGATCGGCCATGCCGGGCTCAAAGCTGCGGGCCTGGGCCTCGATGACCATGGCGTCCGGATAGGTGCGCCGACGCACGCAGCGCAGGTGGCCATAGGCGTCAATGGACTGCCGTAGCCCGGGCGCGCAGACGCCGCGCTGGAGCGACTGGAGCGCCTCGTCCTGCGACGTGAAATTGAGCATGCGGTACGCCGCGGGTGTGATCGAGGTGCGAAAGGCGCAGCTGTACGACTCGTTGCGCACGGCAAAGCAGGTGCCATGATCGACGCACACGTGCTGCTCGGCGCACACGTTTTGCCACGCAATCAGCGCGCCAAAGCCGGCGACGAGGAGCGAGAGCAGCACGGGCCAGTAGGAGTCCTCCGTGGACACTTCCTCGTACTGGGCCACAACCACCGGCGGTAGCGGATCGTCGGTGGTGTCGTCTGTGTCGTAGGCCTCGGCCGCGGCCAGCGGCGCCTCCTTCATGGCGCGCCCTTGCTCACTCCGCGCCCAAGTTATTAAATCAAGCCGAGGCTAGCGCGCACACACACCCACGGGTCTACTACCGACTGCGCGGATTGAGAAAGTGCTCGAGCTTCTTCTCGCCCGCCTCGGTCTTGAACATGCTAGGGATGTTCAGGCGCAGGGAGTGCTCCTTGTTCAGCTTCTCCATCTGCTTGAGATGGTTGACGACCGACTGGCGCTCCTTCTTGATAATGTCCAGGAACGCGGCGCCGTCGTCCAAAGTCGCGCCCGTGTAGTAGGCGACGCGCAGAAAGTCGTTGCAATCAAAGCGCGCATTCTTCATGCGCAAGTAGGCACCGAGCGCCTGCTCCCGCAGCTTGAGAAACGCATCCTTTTGCGCCACCGAGCGCACCGCGAGCGCCTGGTAGTCGGCGGGCGAGCCGCGCACGACGCCGAGCTGCGTGTACCACGTGTCTATGAGGTGCTTGGACGCGAGCACCTTCATGTGGCGCCACAGCCGCTTGTACTGGACGTCGTCCGGGACGCCGCGGCCAATGTGGCACGCGTCCTTGCGCCAGAGTTTGACATTGGGACTTGTGCCACCCACGATCTTGGACTTGATGGGGTCCAACAGGGCAAATGTGTCGGCAATCATGAGCGTCATGCGTGCGGACGAGGCCTCCAACGGCCCGAGAATCCGGCGCAGCTCCTGGCAGACCTGCGGCAGGTTGAGGACTGGGTTGGTGACCGCAAAGTGGTGGCAGTTCTTTGGCGCCTTTAGAATGTGCATCAGCAACTCGGGCGGCAGCAGCGCGAGCTGTCCGTTGGCCGTGCTCTTGCGGAGCGCCTTCAGCGCGTGCTTTTCCGCCACACGCTTGTTCTCCTCCTCTTGTGCCTTGTGCTTTCTAACAGTCATCGCCGCTTCAAATCTCACTTGAAATGCAGCGTCGGGGTGCTGCATGAGCGGAAACGCCTCCGCCAGCCACTTGGCGGCCTTTGCAAACGGGTCGTGATCAAACCTGGGCATTTGGGCATTCTCCATGACGACCCACTGCGCATACCCGAGGTCGTGGTCGATGAGCCAACGGTAGTTCTGGTGGCCATACTTGCCAAAGCCAAGTCGCTCCTCCCCCGCCTTTAGAAACTTGTCAAACCACAGGAGGTTTGGGATTTTCGTTCCCTGAAGGGGGTTATGGTCCATCACACAACCCGGCGGGGCAACACGCGCGCACGTACCTCGCGCCACAGACACCGCAAGTGGCTACTCCGGCTTGCGCCGCATCGAGTAGGCAAAGAAGCTGTTCAGAATGTAGCGCAGGTGCCGACTCTCGCGCGGGATGCCCACGTGGTTGCGCCCGTCGGGCGGCCAGCCCACCTTCTCGTCGACCGTGTACACCTCGTAGTTGAGCGCCTCCAGCAGCGCCATGACCTCGCGGTGCCACTTGGCCATGGAGCTTGGAAACGTCTCCACCGTGATCACGGGCCGGTCGCGCCAGAGCGTGGCGTTGCCGCCGCGCAGCGCCGCCGCCTCGTGCCCCTCGAGGTCCAGGTGTGCCAGCACGAGCGTGCGCTCCAACTCGTCGGCGAACAGGGCGTCAATGGTAGTGATCGGGTAGGAGGAGTTGCCCTCGTTGTCATTGGGTCGCCACCGCGCAAGCTGGTTAAAGGGGCTGCTCTTTTTCTGGTCGTACTCGCCCGGGTAGTACCCCTTGACGCCGTCCACCTCGCCCAAGGCGAGGCGACGCACGTCGAGGCTGGGCTCGGTGCGCGCGCGCTTTTCGGCCACCTTGGAGTTTTGCGAGAGCGGCTCGAGCGCGAGCACGCTGAGCCGCAAGTGGCGCATCGCGTTGACGAGCATCACGGCCGTGGCGCCGTCGTGCGCGCCCGCGTCCAGGATGTAGCCCCGCGTGCCGGGCCGCGGCTTGCGCAGGCCGTCGCGGTCGGCAATCAGCAGCAGCAGCGCCCAGAGTTTGTACTCCATGGCGCGTGTGTGTTTGTGTGTGAAGGTGGGGGAGAAACGGATTAAAATAGCGGTATCAACCCATTGCAAACACGACCCTTACATACTGCTCGCCGTTTGTGTCCTGTTGCTTCTGCTCGATCTTTTCGAGGGTCCAAGGCGTGGTGTTGCGATACGTGGCTGGCCGATTGGCCGTCGCGTTCATCCTCGCGACGGCCGCATTGAATGCGGGGCGCGTCATTGTCCACCGAGCGCTCTGATCGCTGTAATTATTGCCCTTGCCAAAATGCTTCCCCACCCAGGCGAGCGCCCAGTCGAGTTCCCAGGTGTCCACGTTCCCAGTAGTGGTTGTCACCCAGATCACCCTGTTTGATGGCTGCCAGGTGATCTTGATCTCAACCTTGTTGTTTGACAGCGGAACGCCCGTGGGCGGCTGCCGCCGCAGGGCGAGGAGCGGCAGCATCCTCTTGCTCGTTTAAACCCGAGTGGATTGTATGTTATTATAATCAACCTCTAAGTGTAGTTTTGAAATGGGGCGCGCATCTTCTCTTTCAGCAGGTCGGTCACTTGAGCGGGAGGAGTGACCAAGAAGCTCTCCACGAGACCCTGCTCGAGAAGGGTGAGCGTCGCTTCGACGCACGCGTCGACCAAAGCCTCCATGGCCTTCTTCTTGTCCTCGATCGACACCTCAAACACGAACCTTTTGGCACGTGGGGCATTTCCACCTCGCCCCCAATCGACGGCCTCGTAGATGGCATTGCTCGAGTATTCGCGTACAAGCCCCCTTATCCGACTGAGAGGCAGTTCGTCACTAAGAACGAGCACGTGACGATACGCTTCCCTGGACCTGTATGCATCATTTCGGACAGCCCGATCGGCTCTTGTTGCCCACGCGTTTGCGTCGTGTGTGAACTCGCCAAGCGTGTCAGGCCTCCGTACGCTGACGGTGTTCCACCCATCGGGCAAGAACCTGTGTTGTGACACGTATTGTAGATAACTGTGGAGTTGAAAGTAGACGTGCTTCGCATACCATTCCCGCAGAATCGGCTTGGTGTTGCAGAGGCCGATAAAGACCTTGCGCGCGTCTGCCCATGGCTTGTCGGCAAAGAGCGCGCGAAGGCGTGCCGTGTTGGGAAAGACGCGGTCCGCAAGGTCTTCCCACGCATCCTTGCACGCGTCGCGATGCTCCGAGTTTAGATCGCACCACGTTATGGCGAGTTTGCACGCGAGATCGGGATCGTTCGCAACGATTGCGTGCAGAATCGCATCAAACAGATCGCGCTTCTCAAGCACCTCTTGAGCGGCCTGCGTGCCCGTGGGCGCCAGGCGCGCCAGCGAGGGCAGCATCTAGTGTTTACTAGTTACCAATCTGTAACACTGGACTTATCCATCACCACCCCCTGGGAGTAATCGCAACTACAAACGTCCAAGTCATCGCGCCACTCGTGTCCATCAACACCAACTCGTCGCGTTCAATGTGGTAGCGTCTATTGTAGCCAAACGTTCTTGCCCAATAGTCTTCCGTACACCTGAGCCTTGTCAGGCCAGCCTCGAATTCAGCTTCGTTCATCTGAATCCACTCTCTGTCATCAGAGTTTGCAAAATTGCTCGTTTGTTGGTTTATGGACTCAAACCCCCCGATCACCCAACGCGTCAGGATTTCCACGTCTTCGGTAGACACGTCTCCTTCGGAGTCGACCTTTAGTGCCATCCTGTCTGGGTTGCCATGGATGAAGCGGACCGTGGCCTTGAACTTGTCGCTTGGTAACGGAGCGCCCGTGGGCGCCAGGCGCGCCAGCGAGGGCAGCATCACCCCGTTTACTACTACGACCCAATGGGGTGTACGTTATTATGACACCAATGGATTACGGCGCGGCAAAGTATTGCTCCACGATCTCGCGCAGGTGGCGGTCCTCGCGCGGTATGGCTATGCGATTGCGCCCGTCTCGGATGGTGCCCACCGATTCCTCTACGGTGTACACCGCGTAGTTGAGCTCCTCGAGGAGTGCCATGACGGTTTTGTGCCGGTGCCGCATGGTCTTGTCGTAGGTCTCGACGGTGACCACGGGCCTATCGCGCCGGAGCGTGGCTCTGGCGCCGCGCAGCGCGTCTGGCTCGCGACCCTCAAGGTCCAGGTGCGCCAGCACGAGCGTGCGACCCCCCTCGGCACCAAACAGCACGTCGATGGTCACGACGGGGTAGACGCCTTCGCCCACAGTGGCGCTGGGTCGGAACGCCGAAACCTGCGCGGTCCCTCCCGCGGGACGAAGGTCAAAGTGCTTGGGGTAGTGCACCGTGCTGCCGTTGACCTCGCCCAAGCCGGCGAGCAGCACCTCGACGTTGTCCATGTGTTGCGTTTTAGTGCGCACAGATTGCACATTGTTGGCGAGCGGCTCGACCGCAAGCACGTTCAGGCTCAGGGGGCGCAGCGCATCGGCGAGCATCACGGCCGACACCCCATCGTTGGCGCCCGCATCGATGACCCATCCCTGCGTGCCGGGCCGCGGCTTGCGGAACCCCTTGCGGTCGGCGATCAGCAGCAGCAAAGCCCAGAGCTTGATCTCCATGACGCACGCGCGTGCATCCGCAGGGGGGCGCGACGGATAAAAATAGCGGTGTCACAAACAACCGCTACAACGCCAGGTCCCCTACCGCGCCCAGCCCGCTCAACGAGTCCTGCGACACGTGCGAAAACCCCGACCGGTTCGAACTCAGCGTTCGCCACGACGAGCTCGCGCACGAGCGGTCGTCTTCCTGCTTGTTCCCCAAGTGCCGCTTGTTTGGCCCGCCGCCCGTGACCAGCGCCATGCTGTCGGGAATCTCGGAGAGCGGCAGCACCACCATGGGCGGCGGCGCCGCGACCGCGGTGGGGGCGTGCCAAATCTCCTGGCAATTCTGGATGCGCGCGCACAGGTCGGCCTGCGTAAACTCGTTGACAATCGCCCCGCTCGGAAAGGCGGCCTTTTGCGCCGCCTGCAGCAGGAGCTGCATGCCCTCGGACGCACTGGACGCGGTTTCCTTGAGCCGCTGCCACGCCACGTAGGCGGCCATGCACGCGCGGCGCATGGCGCGCCGCTCGGCGGCGAGCGCCTCCCAGTGCTCGGGCGGTAGGCAGGCGGTGGTGGGGTGCCAGCTCGCCAGCGCCTCCTCGGCGCAGCGCATGGCCTTCCACAACGACCCCTGGTTCCAAAAGTGCGCGCTGTGGTCGGGAACCGTGCTCATCACCCCAAAGACGACGAGCAGCGTGGCCGTGGCGCCGACGGCGGTGCAGCTGTTGCCATACTTGTAGTCAATGGTGGGAAAGTCGGGCGACGCCACCTCCCGAATGGAGGCGCGCTCGGCGTGGACGACGCGGCACGAGGCCATGCCGCGGGCCAGGTGGGGCACGTCGGCACCGCGCATGTACCGCAACGCCTCGGCCGCTGGCAGCAGCAGCGTGCGAATGCTGCGCAAAACGTAGGCTCGTTCCCTTGGCAGGCCCCGGCCCTCGAGATAGCCGGTGATATTCCCGAGGAGGCAGCCAAAGGTAGCACCGACCGTGGCGTGACTCTCGGTGCGCGCACGGCCACCACCCGCCGCCTTGCGCTTGCGCGGCTCCCCCTGCGCCGGCGGCGCTAGTAGAAGCCGGCGCACGCCCAGCTCGGGCTGCTTGTGGTAGGCAAAGAAGCCCTTGAGCAGCAGCCCGCCCTCGCCTCCGGCGGCCTCGCACTCGCTCTTTGTCATCTGAACCGGCAGGGTTTGTTGCACAAAGCGCTCGTCGAGCAACGGCGCGCCCACCATGGACGGCGCCACCGCGGTCACCGGCGGCGTGGGCGGCACGACGTTTGGCGCCCTCTCGTCGATTGGGTCCGATCTGAGCGTCTCCGTGTCCTTTAGCATCGCCAACGAGCTCCTGGCGGCGGCCAGCGACGAGCAGCTGAGTGAGGACGAGCTCATCGGGCTCGTCCTCGGATTCACCATTGTGTTTGCGGCGCTGCAGGCGAGGCTCGGGTCGCAGCTCGCAAAGAGGCGGCAACGGACC
>MDSV01222710.1_pt1 | contig 10064 bp, 9 predicted proteins | sample 810851 | NCBI WGS metagenome assembly MDSV01 (sample SAMN05326640, study PRJNA326480) | marine metagenome | isolation source: seawater | place: Atlantic Ocean: North East | collected 2012
ATTGCCCAATCTTTTAGTTTTAAAAAATTATTAAAGAAAAGATCCAAAAGAAAAATATATTATTTACCAAATTTTGCCGAAAATTTTAATAAAACTAAATTAAGAAAATATAGAAACAAAAAATTTGTAATTATGTATGCTGGGAACATTGGAAAAGCACAAAAATTAATAACTCTTATTAAAGCCGCTCAAAAAATAAAATATAATAAAAAATTATTAATTAGAATTTTTGGCGATGGTGTAGAATTAAAAAAACTTAAGGAATATAAATATCAAAATAAAATTAATAATGTGGAATTTCATAATAAACTTCCAAGTTCAAAGATATATAAAGAATATAAAAAAGCTAATGCATTGTATCTAAGCCTTGCAAAAAACAAATTTTTGAATTTTACAATACCAGCAAAGCTTCAGACATATTTTTCTTTATCAAAACCTATTATCGCGAGCGCAAGTGGAGAAACAAAAAAAATAATACATCAATCTAAAGCAGGTTATTGTTCTAATCCAGAGGATATTCCTGCGCTAACTAAAAATATTCTAAAAATTTTAAATAATAAAAATGCTAAAATTAAAAATTTTGAAAAAAATTCAAAAAAATACTTTTTAAATAATTTTGATAGAAGATTAATTGTTTCCAAATTAAATAAAATACTTAGAGATTAATTATGAGAATATATATTATTGGTATATCTGGAATGCTTGGTAGTAAATTATTTGAGGAATTTTTAAAAAATCCAAATTTTATAGTTCGTGGTTCATCAAGGAAAATTCCAAATAAATTTTTAAAATATAAAAAATATATAGATAAAAAATCTGATGCTTTTAAAATTCAAACACATTTAAAAAATATTAAAAAATTTAAACCTGAAGTTGTTATTAATTGTATAGGAATTATTAAACAAAAAATAAAAAAAAAATTAGAACATAAAAATATATTTTATTTGAATTCCATATTTCCATATGAATTATATAAAATTACATCAAAATGTAATTCTAAACTTATACATTTCAGCACAGATTGTGTATTTGATGGAATGGCAGGAAATTATAATGAAAGTCATCCTCCTAATTCTAAAGATTTATACGGCTTTTCTAAAATGTTAGGTGAACTTAATTATAAAAATTCTTTAACTTTAAGAACATCAATTATTGGTCATGAGTTGAGGAGTAAATTGAGTCTAGTAGATTGGTTCTTAGGTCAAAAAAAAACTTGTATAGGTTATTCTAAAGCTTACTTCAGTGGTTTTCCTACAGTGGAAATATATAAAATTTTATTAAAAATTTTAAAAAGAAAAAAATTATACGGTATTTATCACTTATCTTCTCAAAAAATATCTAAGTATGACCTCTTAAAAAAAATTGCTAAAGTTTATAATAAAGAGATATTTATAAAAAAAAGTAGCAAAATAAAAATAAATAGATCGCTTAATTCACGTAAATTAAAAAAGATTTTAAATTATAAGTCATTATCATGGAATAAATTAATTTTGGAAATGTATAAAAATTATAGCAAAAATCATTAATTATGTTAAAAAAAAAAATTATGTTTTCACAAAAGTATCTTAAAAAAATTTCTGAAAAAATCTCAAAAAGAATTATTAATACAAAATTGAAAAAAAATTATTTTGAAAAACCATATAAGCATCTATTTTTAGATAATGTTTTAGAAGACAGATTTGCAGAAAATTGTCTTAAAAACTTTCCAAAATTAGATAAAAAAAATTGGGAAAAATCAAATATTAAATCGATAGAAACAAAATTTAGATCTAAATGGACATCGGAATTTGATGTACCAAAAGGATTAATAGATTTAGTTAGAGTTCTAAACTCATCAATTATTTTGAAAGCATTATCGAAGAAATTTTCTATTCCTAAGTTGATGCCAGATCCATATTTTACAGGTGGAGGATTAAATATTACAGAAAAGGGAGGTTTGCTTGATGTTCATGTTGATGGTAATTATCATGACGCAAGTTCATTAAATAGAAGAATAAATATTTTATTTTACTTTAATAAAGGATGGAAAAGTCATTGGGGTGGTGAATTTGGAATTTATTCTAGAAATGGAAGAAATGTCGTAAAAAAAATTCCTCCAATTTTTAATAGGCTAGTTGCTTTTGATACCCATGACTATAGTTTTCATGGTTTACCTAATCCAGTAAATTTTCCAAAGAAACAGCCAAGAAAATCCTTAATACTTTATTATTATACAAAAGAAAAAAGACCTAAACATCAAACTAAAGTGTCTAAACCTCACAGCGCATTATGGGTAAAAAAAAATTTTTTGGACAAAAAAGGAAAAGTTGTTAGAAATTATTATTAAATAATAAATTATGAATTTGATAAACAAAACTTTTTTAATTACAGGCGGTACGGGATCATTTGGAAATGCGGTGCTGAAAAAACTATTAAAAACAAATATAAAAGAAATAAGAATTTTTAGTAGAGACGAAAAAAAGCAACATGATCTTAGAAAAAAAGTTAATGATGATAGAATTAAATTTTATTTAGGAGATATTAGAAGCTATGACAGTGTATTAGACGCAACAAAAAAAGTAGACTATATTTTTCATGCAGCTGCTCTTAAACAAGTTCCATCTTGTGAGTTTTTTCCAATGGAAGCTGTAAACACTAATATAGTTGGGGCAGATAATATTACAAAAGCAGCTGAAAATTCAGGTGTAAAAAAATGTATAATGTTAAGCACCGATAAAGCAGTCCATCCTATTAATGCAATGGGATTATCTAAATCCATGATGGAAAAAATAATGATAGCGAAATCTCGAAGTAGCAAAACTATTTTTTGTGCTACTAGATATGGGAATGTGATGGGTACTAGAGGCTCAGTAATACCTTTGTTTGTAAGCCAAATTAAAAATAATTTACCCATAACAATAACAGATAAAAAAATGACTAGATTTTTAATGTCCGTAGACCAATCTGTAGACTTAGTTTTATATGCTTTAAAAAATGCAAAAAAAGGTGATATTTTTGTTCAAAAATCCCCAGCTTCAACCATAATAAATTTAGTAAAGGGTTTAGAAATTTTATTAAATAAAAAAGTAAAAATTAAAACAGTAGGCATAAGACATGGAGAAAAAATTCATGAAACATTGGTTTCAAGTCAAGAAATGGCCAATGTTATTAATAAAAAAAATTTTTATATTATCCCAAAGGATGAAAGAGATTTAAATTATGACAAATATTTTGAAAAAGGACAAAATAAAAACAGATATTTTGAGGAATATAATTCTTCGAATACTTATCAATTATCTTCAAGTGAAATAGCAAAGTTAATTAGCAAATATAAAGTTTTAAATAGTTTCATTGAATAATAATTTTAAATATAAAGATGATCGTCATCAGATATTAGAATTTACATTAATATTTGTTTTATTGATATTTCCTAAACTAGATTTAATTGAAATTCCCAACTATCATCAAGGTATCAGGTTTGAGGATTTGGTAGTAATTTATATTGGAATATCATTATTGATATCAAAAACATTTGAGATTCAAAAGCAAGATTTTGGATATTATTTTTATATTTATTTTTTTATTTTACTATTTTCAATAATACACGGTTCATTATATTTTAATCAAAAATGGGTAATACTGCCTAGATATTTAGAGTATATAATTATTCTGATTTATTTTAATAGACATGAACCGGATCTAAAATCTATATTTTTAATCTTAAGATTATATTTAATATTTAATCTTATATTTGTGATACTTCAAATTAATGGTTTGATTGGAGAGTTCTCATCTCTTGGTTACGAAAATCCAGAGAATTTATCTGATGATAGGCCCACAGGTCTAACCGGAGGCCCTTGGGAGCTTTCAAACTGTTGTGCGATAATATTTTTCACTCTTTTACTGGATAAAAATCAATCTAGTTTTTCAAAATATTTTTACTCATTTATTATTTTATATTTAATTCATGTCACTCAGTCTCGTACAGTTCTTGTTGCTTTTATTATTGCAGGTCTATTGTATTATTATATCCAATATATAAATATTAAAAAATATTATTTATTTACAACGTTTGTAGTATCTTTAACTACCTTATTAATTTTGATTGCAAATATTTCAAACTTTTTTGAAACTTTTGATGATGTTTATTTTGAATTAGTGCCAATGTTTAAAAATTTTATTTATTTTCAACAAATACCTAATTGGGATATTTTAGACCTTAGACTATGGTCCATGGCATACAGAATTGAACATTGGGTGCCATTTTATAAACAATTTTTACTAAATCCATTTACAATAGTTTTTGGTTCTGGTTCTACGTTTGTCTATTATGAGTCAACTGTTTTTAGAATACTATTCGGTACAGGAATATTTGGTTTAATTTTTGTAATATTCTCAATAAAAAAATACCTGTACATATACTTTTGTTATTTGCGATTAGTGGTTTATCATTGGATTTACTTTTAAGTTTTAAAATATTTCTAACAATGCTTTTATATTTTTATATAAAAGAAAAAACAAAATATGATAATAGGTATTGATGCTACAAATATCAAAAGCGATGGTGGTATAGTTCACTTATTTGAATTAATTAATAATTTTAAATTTAAAAAAACAAAAATTAAAAAGATTATTATTTGGGGTAACTCGAATTCGCTGAAAAAAATAAAAAAAGACAGTAGAGTCCAAAAAATATTCGTAGACACGATATCGTCTGGCACTACATACAATTTTTTTTGGCAATTACTTTTTTTACCTAGCGAGTTAAAAAAACATAATTGTAGCGTTTTATTTGTTTTAGGTGGTGTTTTTTTTAATAAAATAGTGCCCACCGTATCTATTTTTCAAAATATTTTACCTTTCATTAAAGATGAGACAAAAAAATATAACTTTTTTGAAAGAATAAAATTGTTGATACAAAAAAAAATATATATCAATACTTTTTCAAAATCTGATGGTCTAATTTTTTTGTCAAATTTTTCAAAAAAAATACTAAGAAAGGAAATTAGTTTTAACAAAAAAAAAATAACTACAATTCCACATGGTGTATCTGAAATTTTTAAGTTTAGAAATAGACAGTTAAACAAAAAATTGATTAAAATAATATATGTATCTAAAATTGATATTTATAAAAATCAAATAAAAATTATTTATGCCCTAAGTAAATTAAAAAATAAATTTAATTTCAATCTTTTACTTGTAGGTTCTTTTGATTATAACAATAAAAAAATTTTGATTGATAAAATAAATAAGCTAAACATGAATAGAGATGTTAAAATTTTAGGAAAAGTTAATTATGAAAAACTTCCAAATTTATATGACAAAAGTGATATTAAAATTTACGCTTCTAAATCTGAAACCTTTGGAATGACAATGTTAGAAGCTATGAAATGTGGATTACCGGTGTTGTCAACAAAAAATCAAATTTCTGAAGAAATATTATCTAATGCTGGTTTTTTTTGTAAAAATACAGTTGACGATATTAAGAATGGTTTAATTAAAATTATTAAAAATAAAAAGCATTTAAAATCTAAAATTAGAAGAGGAGTTAAAATTTCAAAAAAATTTAAATGGAAATTAACTTCTAAAAAAACTTTTAAGTTTCTAGAAAATTTGGATATCAATTGAAAAAAAATTTTTTTAAAATTTCTTTAGTTTTAGTTTGTTTATATTTTATTTATAAATATTTTAGAGAAAATGAAAATATTTATAATATTATCATAAATGTAAATTATTCAAAATTATTAATTATAATTATTTTTATTTCATTAATAATTTTCCTTTACTCAAAACTACTTTTAATTACACTTACGAAGTTGTGTGGCATAAAAATTTCAAAAGAAAAATGGTATTTAATTTATTTTAATAGTCAATTTTTAAATTCAATACCATTATTTGGAATTTTTTATAGAGCAATACAATTAAAGAAATTTAATCTAAACTACGATAAATTTTTTGGTATTTATATTTTAATAAATTGGTTTTTTGTTTTTCTTTCGTTGTTTCTATTTTCAATTGAGAGTTTTTTTATATTTAACGAAATTAAATTTTTCAAAATAGACTTATATTTAATACTTTTAATTTTAAGTTTATTTTTTTTTATTATGCCAATAATATTATTGCTATTTTTAAAATATATTATTAAAAAAATAAAACTAAAATCTAATTATTTTTTTTCGAGAATAGAAAAATTGATTGATTTATTTTTACAATCAATTTCAAATAAAGTTTTTTTAAAAAAATTCTTAATTGTTTTTATTTTAATACATTTTTTTGAGTTTTTGGCTTTAATACAATTAGTAGATACTTTAAAAGAAGGTATAGGTTTTCATAATTCATTCATATTATTTATGGGAAATACCTTAATTGATGCATTTAATATTTTACCACAAAATCTTATTGTTTCTGAGATTAGTTTTGGAATGCTTACCAATCAAATGAACTTTAATTTTGAGTTAGGTGTCATGATTAAAGTGTATTTTAGATTTTTAGTGTTTTTTGCTTCAGTATTTATTGCTATTTTATATAATGTTTTTATTTTGTTAAAAAAATAAATATCAAAAAATAATAATGTATAAAATTTTTACAGTATTAGGTACTAGACCCGAAATAATAAAATTGTCTAGAGTAATCGATGTTTTTGATAAATTTTTTAATCACAAGATAATTCATACCGGTCAAAATTTTAATTATGAGTTAAATGAAATTTTTTTTAAAGAACTGGGCATAAGAAAACCTGATTTGTATTTAAATTGTGCAAAACAAACCTCTATTGAAACCATATCTGAAGTTTTAGTAAAGTTTGATAGATTAATTAAAAAAGATAAACCTGACGCAATTTTTATTTTAGGAGATACAAACAGCGCATATGCAGCATTATCAGCAAAGAAAAATAATATTCCAATTATACATTATGAGGCTGGTAATAGATGCTTTGATAATAAAGTACCCGAGGAAATAAATAGAAAAATTGTAGATCATATTTCAGATATAAATTTAACTTACACGGAAATCTCAAAGCAAAATTTGATAAGGGAGGGCATGCAATCTGAAAAAATTATTAATGTTGGAAGTCCGATGAAGGAAGTAATAATGCATAATCAGAAAAAAATAAATGCATCTAAAATTCTTAAGAACCTAAAAATTAAAAAAAAAAAATATTTCTTAGTTTCTCTTCATAGAGAAGAGAATGTGGATGATGCAAAAAAACTTAAATTGTTTTTAAAAAATATAGATTTACTTTGTAACTCATTCAAAGTTAAAGCGATAATATCTACACATTATAGAACTGCTAAAAAATTAGAAAATATATCGTTAAAAAGTCGAAATCTTATATTTAAAAAACCATTTGGTTTTATTGATTATATATTTCTTCAAAAAAATGCTTTATTAACTTTATCAGACAGTGGAACTCTTTCAGAGGAATCTAGTATATTAGGAAGATCGTCTGTACATTTAAGACATTGTACAGAGAGACCAGAGGGACTTGAAAATGGAGCAATAATAATTGGTGGATCATCAATTAAAAAATTAACTTCTGCAATCAATATAGCTTTGGAAGATAAACCGATAGATAATATTAATGCTTATAATAAAAATAATATTTCAAAAATAATTTTAAAATCTGTAATTTCTTATTTGGAATATTATAAATAATGGTTTCTAAGAATATTATAACATTTAACTTTTATTTGTTATTACTATTACCAATAGCATTAATTTCAGGTCCATTGATATCAGACATAATAGTGATTTTATCTTTTATCCTATTTTTTTTTTATATTAAGTTTTATCCAATTGAATTATCAAAAAATAAATTAGTTTTAGCTCTTTTATTATTTTGGACGGCATCAATTATAAGTTCATTGTTCTCGGAGGATATTTTTTTTTCTCTTAAAAGTTCTTTTTTTTATATTAGGATAATTATCTTTGCCATAGCAATTAATATAATACTGAAAATAAACGAAAAAAATTTATATCAAATTTTAAATATTTTAATTCTAATTTTTATAATTTTATTTTTAGACTCATGTTTTCAAAAGAATTTTGGATATAATTTAGTTGGTATGATTTCAGCTCATAGCTCAAGAATAAGTAGTTTCTTTGGAGATGAACTAATTTTAGGTAGTTATTTAGTTAAGTTTTACCCCATATTAGTTGGGTTTTTATATTTAATAAAAGAGTCGAGATTTTTTTTATACTTCTTATTTATTAGTGCAATCACATTTATAACAGTTTTTCTTTCTGCAGAAAAAACTGCTATAATTATTTTTATTATTGAATTTTGTTTAATTACTCTTTTTATAAATAAAAATATTAAAACTAAAGTTCTAACAATTCTATCATTAATTTTAATTTTTATGCTAATGTTTTTTTCATTTCCTAAGATTAAAAATAGAATCTATGATCAATTAATTGCCAATTCAAAAAATTTTACTCATCTATACACTATTGTTCATACTCAGCATTATTTATCTGGCCTAAAAATTTTTAAAGATCATCCATTAATTGGAGTGGGTCCAAAAATGTTTAGAAAATATTGCGATGATGGTGAGTATAAAATCTCAGAATACAGTTGTTCAACACATCCTCATAATTATTCAATACAAATTTTAGCTGAAGTAGGCGTTTTAGGCTACATAATTTTTATTTCTTTCTATTTTATTTTAATAAAAAACTTTTTCCAAATGATTTTGGAGAAAAAAAATAATAAATATAAATTCCCTTTGTATTCATTATTAATATTAAATTTAATTAATTTTATGCCTTTATTTCCTAGTGGAAATTTTTTTAATAACTGGGTATCTATATCTTATTCTTTTGGACTAGGAGTTTATTTATATATGAAAGAAAAATACGAGAAAAATATATGATAATTCTTATAGGAGCATATTTATTTTTTGTTTTTTGTTTTTTTAAATTTTTTAACAAATTTTCGATAATATTGGATATTTATGATGTGCCCGACAATAGGAAACTTCATGAAAAAAAAATTTCTTTAGCTGGAGGCGTCTATTTATTTATATGCATATATGCATACTTAATAGTAGCTATAATTTTTGATGCAAATAACATCGAGTATCTTTTTAAAATAAGAACAGAGTATTTTAATTTTTTAATCTTTTCATTTTTATTTTTTATTATTGGATTTATAGATGATAAAAAAAATATATCCTCAAATATAAAAATTGTTTTATTTTTTATTTTAATTTTATTTGCAGTAAGTATAGATCCTAGGCTTAATGTGGAAATTCTATACTTTTCTTTTATAGAAAACAAAATACTCTTACAAAATTTTTCAGTAATTTTTACAATTTTTTCTATTTTTATTTTTATTAATGCACTTAATATGTATGATGGTTCAAACGGTCAACTGGGGCTATATTCGCTTATATTTATTATCTATATATCCTATAAATTTAATTCACTTTTAACATTAAATTTAATTATACCATTAATATTTTTTCTCTATCTCAATTTTAAAAACTTTTCATTTGCTGGAAACTCTGGATCTTATTTTTTAGGTTTTTTCTTTTCTTATATGGTTTTAAAAATATATGAATTCGATTTTATTAAAAGTGACGAAATTGTACTTTTAATGTTTTACCCTGTTGTCGAGTTAGTAAGATTATTTTTCTTTAGAATATATAATAATAAAAACCCATTTTTAGCTGATAGAAGTCACATTCATCATATTTTACAAAATTCTAAATTAAGTAATAATAAAATTCAAATAATTCTATTTTTAATCAACGCTTTACCATTAATAGTTTATGAGCTTACTAGAATTAATATTTTATTCTTTCTCTTAATTAATATTATTGTTTATTATATGATAGTTTCAAAAAAATTATTTTTTCAAAAGAATAAACAATAGAAAAAAGCTAAATGACATTAAAATACTTACAGTTATAATTCTGATATTAGTTATTTTTTGAACAACTTGGTCTGTAGACAAATCAAAAATTTCAATATCTTGATTTTCAAAACCTTTAAGAGACTCTTTTCTAATTTGTATTAATATGGCTAGTCTTTGAGAGTCTGGGTTATCTTGAGATATTTCTAAAAAACTCTCGATAAAAGCA
>MDSV01239879.1_pt1 | contig 10064 bp, 11 predicted proteins | sample 810851 | NCBI WGS metagenome assembly MDSV01 (sample SAMN05326640, study PRJNA326480) | marine metagenome | isolation source: seawater | place: Atlantic Ocean: North East | collected 2012
AAGCAACAGTTTTCATGACTAATTTTACTAAAGACTCTAATTTGACTGATGAGGATATCCTTAATTATATTAGAGATAACTTAATTAGAATCAAAAAAGAGTTTTCAAAAAAAATAGATCTTAGATATACGCCAAAACTCAAATTTAGATTTGACTATGAGAGAAAAAAATCTTTTGAGATTGATAGGCTTATAAATGGGCTTTCCCCCAAGTCTTAGGTTGAGATAGAATGAATATTCAATCGATAAGTGGATGGATTTATCTAGATAAGCCAATAGGTATTTCGTCTAATCAAGCCTTACAAAAAATAAGAAAAATCTTTGGGAATTGTAAAGCAGGTTATGTAGGAACTTTAGATCCATTAGCATCAGGCTTCCTTCCAATTGCTCTAGGTAGATCAACAAAAACAATCCAGTATATGCAAAACTATGCGAAAGAATATGTTTTTGAAGTTAAATGGGGAATTAAAACTTTGACAGGTGATTTAGAGGGAGAAATAGAAGGCTCCATAAAAAAAATTCCTCATAAGTCAGATATATCCAAAGCTCTAAAAAATTTTTTTCCTGATTATTTTCAGACTCCACACAGATTTTCAGCAAAGAAAATTAAAGGTATAAAAGCATACCAACTTGCTAGAAAAAAAATTGATTTTGAGCTAAAACAGGAAAAAAAAAGAATTCATAAACTTGAAATTTTAAATTTTGTCTCATCGGATAGCACCAGTTTTTATGTAAAATGTGAGTCGGGAACATACGTAAGAAGTCTTGTCGAGGATATCGCTCACTCTCTAGCAACTTATGGAACTGTAATTTCATTAAGACGAATAGGTTTTGGTAATTTAGATAAAAAACTTATTTCACTAGATTATTTGTTAAGTTTAGTGCATATTGAGGATCTTTTAGATATTGTAAAACCAGTAAATATGGTTTTTAATAATTTTAATCAAATTTTTTTGGAAAAAAAAGACGTTGAACTGATATTAGATGGTAGACCGATAAAAATGAAGGATTTTAAAAATGCTGATGGCTTTTTTGAAGAACAGATTGCTCTTGCAAAGTTTGAAAACGAGTTTGTTGCGGTTGGATATTTGAAAGATGGGAATTTTTATCCTAAGAATTTGTTAAATAATTTGTTTGTTTGAAAGGACTTTAGATGGTTGCAAAAACTGAAAGTAAAAATAATAAAAAAGAAGTTGGAAGTAGTGAATTCCAGATAACTAACTTCACTAATAGAATTAAAAAGTTAACTGAGCATCTCAAGCTAAATAAAAAAGATGAGAATACAAGAAGAGGTTTAATGAAAATGGTAGGCAAAAGAAAAAAACTGCTTAACTACCTAAAAAGAAAGAGTAACGAAAAGTACGAATCTGTTATAAAATCTCTTGGCTTAAGACGCTAATTTTCGGAGATTTATATGTTTAATACATCAAGTGTTCAATTAGATTGGCAGGGTTTAAACCTGCAACTAGAAACAGGTATGATTGCAAGGCAGGCAGATGGTGCTGTCTTAGCCACACTCGGTTCAACGAGTGTTTTATGTACTGTTACAGCAGCAAAAGAGGCTGATCCTAATATTGATTTTTTCCCCTTGTCTGTTCATTATATTGAAAAAGGTTATGCTGCAGGAAAGATACCAGGTGGTTTCTTTAAGAGAGAGGGTAGGCCTTCAGAAATTGAAATCTTAAATTCAAGATTAATTGACCGACCAATGAGACCTTTGTTTCATAAGGACTATAACAACGAAACACAGGTAATATGTACTGTAATTAATTATGATGGGGAGAATGACCCCGCAATTTGTGCAATGATTGGGGCGTCAGCAGCAGCGACAATCTCTGGGATCCCTTTTTTGGGACCAATAGCTTCGGCTCGAGTGGGGTTTTCTGATGGTGAATTTATACTTAATCCAACCAAAGAAGAATTAAATGAAAGTGAATTAGACTTAGTTGTGTCTGGTACAAAAAGTGGTGTTTTAATGGTTGAGTCAGAGGCCAAAGAACTTTCTGAGGAAATAATGTTGGGGGCTGTAGAATTTGGTTTTAGAGAATTTCAATGTGTAATAGATAAAATTATTGAGTTGGCTGAAAAATCCGCTAAAGATTCATGGGAGATTAAAGAATGGGTAAAACCAAAATATTTTGATGAGTTAGAAAAAATTGCTATAAAAACTTTCGAGCCCATTTATAAAATTAAAGAAAAAAAGGATAGAAATTCCTCACTAAATGAAGCCAGAAAAAAAGTTATTGAAAATTTTCTTGAAGATGATGGTGATTCACAAACTATTGGTGGATTAGTAAAATCATTTGAAAAAGATATTGTTCGAGGGTCTATTATCAAGACAGGTAAAAGAATTGACGGAAGAGATTTAGATACAGTAAGAGATATTGACGTAAGGGTTGATATACTTAAAAATGTTCATGGCAGTGCTTTATTTACAAGGGGAGAGACACAGGCTCTTGTTACAACGACTTTGGGAACTAGCTCTGATGAGCAAATGCTTGATACTCTAGACGGTGATAGGAAGGAAAAATTTTTACTACATTACAACTTCCCACCATTCTCGGTAAACGAGGTTGGAAGAATCGGTTCAACTGGAAGAAGAGAAGTTGGCCACGGTAAACTTGCATGGCGTGCTATTAATCCAGTACTTAGTGAAGTCAAAGATTTTCCTTACACTCTTCGAGTTGTTTCTGAAATAACTGAATCTAACGGATCATCATCTATGGCTACGGTCTGTGGTACTTCGCTTTCTCTTATGGATGCTGGTGTGCCACTTCAAAAACCTGTAGCAGGAGTTGCAATGGGTCTTATTAAAGAAAAAGAAAATTTTGTAGTACTTACAGATATTCTTGGTGATGAGGATCATCTTGGAGATATGGACTTTAAAGTTGCAGGAACCGCTGAAGGAATTACGGCTCTTCAGATGGATATAAAAGTTGACGGCATTACACAGGAGATAATGAATGTTGCATTATCAAAAGCACTAATCGCAAGAAAACATATATTATCGGAAATGAATAAAGTTATTAAAAAACCAAGAGAAGACACGAAATCCTGTGCTCCTCAGATGCTAAGTATGCAAATTAATAAATCAAAAATTAGAGAAGTAATTGGTTCGGGCGGAAAGGTTATAAAGGATATTTGTGAAAAGTCAGGAGCTAAGGTTGAAATAGATGACAATGGACTTATATCAATATTTGCATCTAAGAAAGAAGAAAGTGAATTAGCAAAAGGCATGATTGATAATATTGTGGCAGAACCTGAGATTGGGAAAATTTATGAAGGCAAGGTTGTAAAAACAACTGATTTTGGAGCATTTGTTAATTTTCTTGGAAGTAGAGACGGACTTGTTCATATTAGTCAGTTAAAAGAAGAACGAGTTGAAAAAACAACTGATGTTGTAAATGAAGGTGATATAGTAAAAGTAAAAGTAATTGGAGTGGATGACAGAGGAAAGGTAAAATTAAGTATCAAAGAGGTTTAATATCACATATGAAAAATATAAATCCCATTGTAGTTTCAGGTAAGGAATGTTTACCACTTATTGAGGGTGGAAAAGGCATCGCTGTTAGTAGTGGAGAAAGCTCAGGGGCATGGGCAAAAGCAGGAGGAGTTGGGACCTTTTCAGGAGTCAACGCTGATTCTTACGATGAAAATGGAAATCTAATTCCTCAAGTTTATAAAGAAAAAACTAGATCAGGCAGACACAGAGAGTTAGTTGATTTTTCTGTATCAGGAGCAATTGAACAAGCTAGAATTGCAAGAGATATTGCCGGAAATAAAGCTCCAATACATGTAAATATTTTATGGGAAATGGCAGCTGCAGAGGAAATTTTGACGAGAACTCTTGAAAAGGCTGGAAGCATAATAGATGGAGTTACATGTGGGGCAGGTATGCCATATAAATTGTCAGAGATAGCTGCTAAATATGGTATCTATTATTATCCAATAGTTTCTTCTTCCAGAGCATTTAATGCTTTATGGAAGAGATCTTACAGAAAAACTTCTGATTATCTTGGAGGGGTCGTTTATGAAGATCCTTGGCTTGCCGGAGGACATAATGGCTTATCTAATAACGAGGATCCGCTTTCCCCTCAACCACCTTATCCCAGAGTAAAAGATCTTAGATTATTAATGAATGAATTTAATTTAGAACATATCCCTATCATAATGGCAGGAGGAGTTTGGAATCTTTCTGAATGGGAAGATTGGATAAACAATCCTGAAATTGGAAAGATAGCTTTTCAATTTGGCACTAGACCTTTACTCACGGAAGAAAGCCCAATACCAGATGCCTGGAAAAAAAGACTTTTGACAATTAAGAAAGGAGAAGTAAGCCTTCATAGATTTAGCCCAACAGGATTTTACTCATCGGCGGTGAAAAATAATTTTTTAAAAGAACTTGAAGAAAGATCAGAGAGACAAACACCATTTCTTAAAGAGCAAACAAACGAATTTAATGAGAAAATAGAAATAGGTCCGAGAAAAAGAACATTCTATGTAAAGAATTCAGATAAATCTAAAATATTAGAATGGATAAAAAAAGGTTTTTCAAAACCTTTGACAACTCCAAATGACACACATATCTGGGTAACAATACAAAAAGCTAGTCAAATTGTTAAAGATCAAATTGATTGTATGGGTTGCTTGTCTCAATGTTTATTTAGCAATTGGTCCCAAGGAGAAACAGGTACAACGGGAAAAAAGGCTGACCCTAGATCATTTTGTATACAAAAGACACTTCAGAATATAAGTCATGGAATTTCTAGTTTAGAAAACCAGTTGATGTTTGCTGGTCATTCCGTTTATAGATTTGCAATGGACCCTTTCTATAAAGGTGGATTTATTCCAAAAGTAAAAGAATTAGTTGATAGAATAACGAAAGGATTGTAATTTTGAACCACTTTAACTATCATAGAAATATGTCTGATAACCCATTTATTGATAAAGCAATTCAGGTCCTTAAACTATCACCCTTGAAAATTACAAGTCAGAGAGTTCGGTTAATTGAAATTCTCTTTAAAAATGGTAACTGTCATTTTACGGCTGAGGATGTTCATAAAGAAGTTGAGAAAAAAAAATACAAAATTTCTCTGGCTACAATATATAATTGCCTCAACCAGTTTACTAACCATGGTATTTTGAAATCTGTAAAAGTTTCATCTGATAAAATTTACTTTGATACGAACACAGATACTCACCACCATTTTTTCTGTAAGAATTCAGAAAAGCTAACTGATATAAATTCAGGTGATATAGTCATATCAAATCTTCCCAAGTTACCAGAGGGTAAAAAACTTGAGTCAGTAGAAGTTGTCGTAAACATAAAAGACTGATATTGATTATCATTATCTCTAAATTAGAATTATTCTAATTTAATATTGATATAATTTTTCTTTTACATTATATTAAATTAACAATTTTAATGGGAGGTTATTATGTCACTTAAAGGCAGTAAAACAGAAGAAAACCTTAAAGCCGCATTTGCTGGTGAGTCTCAGGCAAATAGGAGATACTTGTACTTTGCACAAAAGGCAGATGTAGAGGGCCACAATGATGTAGCTGCTGTTTTTAGATCAACAGCTGAAGGTGAAACGGGTCATGCACATGGACATCTTGAATTTTTAGAAGAAGTTGGAGATCCAGCTACTGGGGAACCTATTGGATCTACATCAGAGAATCTAAAAGCTGCAATTGCTGGAGAAACCCACGAGTATACAGATATGTATCCAGGCATGGCAAAGACTGCTAGAGACGAAGGTTTTGATGAAATTGCTGACTGGTTTGAGACCTTGGCAAAGGCTGAAAAATCTCATGCTGGTAAATTTCAACGAACTTTAGACGAAATGTAATTAATTGGGGGAGATAGCTCCCCCTTTTACTTTGTCATGTCAATTAAAGAAGGTAGTTTAGGTGCTCCGACTAGGCATCCTATAGATTGGAGTAACCCTAATTTTGTAGACGAAAAACTCTTAGACGATGAGTTAAGAAGAGTTTTCGATATCTGTCATGGGTGTCGAAGATGCTTTAATCTGTGTGAAAGTTTTCCAAAGTTATTTGATTTTATTGATGAATCGAAAACAGGAGAGCTCGACTCAGTATCAAGCGATTGTTTTAAAGAAGTTGTTGATGCTTGTACACTATGTGATATGTGCTTTTTAACAAAATGTCCCTACGTACCTCCGCATGAGTTTAACATCGATTTTCCTCACTTAATGTTGCGGTATCGAAATTTGGAACGTAAGAAAAAAAAACATAATAAGGTTGATGATCAGTTAACAAAAACAGATAGAAATGGGAAATTTTTCTCCAAATTTTCAAATCTCGTTAATTGGTCTACAAAATCAAGTAATAAAATTACTAGACCTATTATGGAACTACTATTAAAGATTGATAAAGAGGCAGAATTACCAAAGTTCTATAACCAAACCCTTATTGATCATGTCAAAAAAGATGAGTCTCAAGATCAATTAGATCAAATTACAGATAAAGTTGTTATTTTTCCAACATGCTTTGTTAATTACAATAACCCTAATCTTGGGCTTTTGACAAAAAAAATACTAAATAAATTAAATATAAAAGTTGAGTTTTTTTATGAGGGTTGTTGTGGAATGCCACAGTTAGAAGGTGGGGATATTAAATCAGTGGCAGATAAAGCTAAAATAACTTCAGAAACTTTAAGCAAATATGTAGATAAAGGATATAAGGTAATTTCAATCGTACCATCATGTAGTTTAATGTTAAAATACGAATGGCCTTTAATTGCTCCTGAAAATGAAAACATTAGAAAAATTTCCCAAAATACAAAAGATATTTGTGAGTTTCTCGTAGATAAATTGTCAGATAAAGATTTGAAAAATTTATTAAAACCAATTGCTAAGGAGGACAATATTACTTTGCATATATCTTGTCATTCAAGAGCACAAAATATTGGGCAAAAAGCAACTGAACTTATAAAACTTATTCCTGATATCAAAGTTGATGTAATCGAACGTTGTTCTGGTCATGGCGGCTCTTGGGGTGTCAAAAAAAATAATTTTGATATGGCAATTAAGGTTGGTAAGCCAGTAGCAAGAAAAGCAGTTCAGTTAGAAAATAAATTTATAATTTCTGAATGCCCATTAGCTGGAACTCATATCAAGCAAGGTATGGATAAGATTAATACCTCAAATAAAAGTGAGGTTTTATCACATCCTTTAGAGATTTTGGCAAAATCCATGAACATAGAAAATGAAAAGGCAGAAAAATGAAAAAATTTGAGATCACAGAGACGGATGTTATTGATATTGACAGATATATCACTGAAAGACCAAAGATAAAAAAAGATATTTCAGAAATAAAAAAATACAGGAGAATAGCAGTCGGTCCATTTGCTACTTTTTATTTTGAATGTTTCGATACTATGATTTACCAAGTTCAGGAAATGCTGTATATCGAAAGAGGTGGAGTTGAACAAATGAAGGACGAATTAGAAGCCTACAATCCTTTGGTACCGAAAGGTAAAGAACTTGTAGCTACATTGATGTTTGAAATTGATAACGAAATTAAAAGAAAAGAATTTTTAACCTCTGTTGGAGGAATAGAAAACAAAATTTTTATAGAAATCGATGGTAAAAAAATAATATCAAGACCGGAGCAAGATACAGATAGAACAAGTGAGGATGGCAAAGCCTCATCAGTACACTTTTTACATTTTGACTTTTCAGATGAAGAAATAAAAAAGTTTAAAGATAAGAATTCAAGAGTTCTTCTTGGCTTTGATCATGAAAATTATATGCACTTCAGTGAGTTTTCCATAAATTCTAAAAAAGAGCTATCTAATGACTTTGCTATTTAAACAGCTAGTTGATACCCCATAAACCATCTTTATTAACCCATCCTTTAATTTCTTTTTCGTTAACCTTACACCAATTTTTTCTACATTTAGAAACCTCGATAACAAAATTTTTTTTTACAATTGCTAAAACTTTAGAATTAAGGTTAGGAAATTTATAAATTTTTTCTGTGCTACTAATAACAATTGCCGATAATTTATTGGATAATTGTGTTTTTGAAATCCATCCTTTTCTTCCTTCTACATCTTCAATTCTGAACCAATCTTCAAAGTTTTCAATAATTAATAATGGATACCCTTTTCTTATGATTTTAAATAATATTAAATTATTTAAACCTGGCCCATTTCTAACATTAACCTCATCGTATTTAGTTATTAAATATTTATTTTTTTTAAAACCATACACCTTATTAGATGATATAATTACTATTAAAAAAAAAATGAAAAAAATTCCAAAAAAATTAGTTATTCTCATAACTAGAAAACTACCAGAAAAAATAGAAAGAAAGCTAGAAGAAAATTTTTCTATTATTAGTAATAAAAAAGATAAAAAATATTCTTATAAAGATTTAAAAAAAAAAATTGAGAATGTTGATATTTTGATTCCATGTATCTCTGATACAATCGACGCCTCAATAATTAAAGCAGGCAAAAATTTGAGAATGATAGCTAATTTTGGTAACGGCGTAGATAATTTAGATTTAATCACAGCAAAAGAAAACAATATAATTGTAACTAATACTCCAGATGTACTTACTGAAGATACCGCTGATGTTGTTTTAACATTGATTTTAATGTTATGCAGAAAAATACTCACTGCAAGAAAAAAACTTATAAAAGGTGAATGGAATGGTTGGGGTCCAAGTGAGACATTGGGTGAAAGAATTTTTGGAAAAAGAGTTGGTATTATTGGGATGGGAAGAATAGGACTTGCTGTTGCAAAAAGACTGAATGTTTTAGGTGCTGAAATTCATTATCATAATAGAAATAGATTAAGCAAAAATGTTGAGAAAAAGTACAATGCAAAATATTGGAAAAATTTGGATGAAATGTTAGGATATGTTAATTTACTCTCTGTACATTGTCCGTATACACCTGAAACCTTCCACCTTTTGTCAAAACAAAGACTCAAGTTGTTAAAAAGAGAGTGTATATTAATTAACACATCAAGAGGAGAAATTGTTGATGAAGAATTTCTTGCAGAACTTTTATTCAAGAAAAGAATTGGCGGAGCAGGTCTTGATGTATTTGAGCATGAGCCGCAGATTACACAAAAGCTTTTTGACTCAGAAAATGTAATTTTATTACCACATATTAGTTCTGCAACAAAAGAGAGTAGAATTGCAATGGGAGAAAGAGTTTTAAAAAATATATTCTCATATTTAAATGGAAAGAACTGTCCAGATTTAGTTTTAATAAATAAAGATTAAGTTTTACAAACTTTACATTTTGAATTTTTTGTAATTTTTATTTTTATAAAATTACTATTAAATGTATCAAAAATAATGAGTTCTTTAAAAATATTTAAAGAGGGAGATATGATTGTTTTTATAGTTGTTACAGCTTGAAGAACGCCACCAAGCCCTGCAACTGGAGCAACAATACCCATACTATCGCAGCTTTGCTCAGTTGTATTAGAATGTTGATTAGGAAAAATACAATTATAGCAAGGAAAATTATTTCTTTTCCAGGGTGCAAAAGCAAAGGCTTGCAGATCAAAGTTTTGAAGAGCTGCACCAATTAAAATTCTTTTTTTACTGGAACAAAATTTGTTAATAACATACCTGGACTTAAAATTATCTGTACAATCTAAAATAATTTTGCAACTAGAAGTAAGAAGTGAAATATTTTTTGATGAGATACTTTTTTTAAAAACTGTAATTTTTGCTAAAGAATTTATTTTTAGTAAATTCTTCTTCAAAACTTCTACTTTAGATTTTCCTATGTCTTCTTCAAAAAAAAGGACCTGTCTATTCAAATTGCTTAAGGAAATTTTATCATCGTCTATCAAGACTAACTTTTGAATTCCGCTCATTACCAAATATTGGGCTGCAGATGTCCCAAGCCCTCCACAACCTATAATACAAACTGAAGTATTAAAAATTCTTTTTTGGCCTTTAATTCCAAGTTTGTTAATAATTATTTGACGTGAATATCTTTCTAATTGTTTATTATCAATATTATTCATTGAAGATCACTAAATAATTCTGTAGATAAATATCTCTCAGCAA
>MDSV01127458.1_pt1 | contig 10063 bp, 9 predicted proteins | sample 810851 | NCBI WGS metagenome assembly MDSV01 (sample SAMN05326640, study PRJNA326480) | marine metagenome | isolation source: seawater | place: Atlantic Ocean: North East | collected 2012
ATGGGACAAGAGAATATGTTTATAGGCGCCACTGTTGGTGCGATGGGACCGGGGGTGCCGTCGGGGGTTGCCGCGGGGCTTTCGACGCCTGGCCGCCAGATTATTGTCTTTGTTGGCGATGGTGGCGCGATGATGACGGGCAACGAGCTGGCAACCGCTATCCAATACGGCGTGCCAATCAAGATTTTTGTCTCAAATAACAATGCTTACGGTACGATACGCATGCACCAGGCAAAAGCATTTCCGGGGCGTGTGACATCAACGGAATTGATGAACCCGGATTTCGCCGCCTGGGGCGAAGCATTTGGTGCCAAAGGCTTCAAAATTGAGACGGAGGCTGAAGTGGATGAGATTGTGGCTGCGGCTATGGCACATGAGGGGCCATGTGTCATCGAGACCCGCGTCAGCCTCAATCATATATCGCCGTCGGCCCGAATTGACGAGATTGAGGCCAGGTAGGTGGGCATTAGCTACATACAAGCTTGCTTTTCGACTGTGGTGCTCTCTTTGCCTCATCTTCCCATCGAGAAGGATTGGGCTGATCTCATGCATTATCAAATTTCCTTTCTCTTGAGGGGAGTGGTTTAAGGTGTGGGGTGAAATACCCCGATGACGCGGTTTTCTGATCTAGGCTTTTTAGCTCCCTTTCGGGTCCGAAGTTTCCGGTTTCAATGGCCTGCAGACCTTTTGACATCCTGGGCTTTCGAGATGGAAATGCTCGTGCTCGGTTGGTATGTGCTTGTGACGACGGACTCGGTCATTCTTCTAACGGCATTCGGCGCGCTTGGTTTCATCGGCACTTTAGTGGCACCTATCTTTGGCATGCTCGGCGACCGTCTCGGGCGGAGAACTATGATTTGTTTTATGCGGGCTTATTACGGATGTCTCGCTGTTCTTATCATGGTCCTAGGAATGACTGATAATCTCACTCCATACTTCGTATTGGCGCTCTCGCTAATGGCCGGACTGGTGCGCATGTCTGACCTCGTTATGCGGAACTCACTGCTGGGTGATACGATGCCGCCGGAGCACTTGGTGCGTGGTATTGGGTTAGCCAGGACGACACAGGACACTGCCCGGATTTTCGGTGCGTTGGCTGGTGCGGGTCTCTTTGCCGCATTTGGCATTGGCAATACCTATATTGTCGTAACTGTTTTCTATGTCCTAAGTTTTTTGCTTTCATTGGGTGTCGCGCAGTCGTCAGCTAAGCGTGAGGGCTCGTCTCGTTGGCGCGAATTAATAGAAGGCTTTGCCTATATTTGGAGCACACCGCGTCTGCTGGCGCTGATGTGGCTGGCCTTTCTGATCAATTTTGCTGCCTTTCCATTCACATTGTCTTTGCTCCCATTCTCCGCAAAAGAAGTTTTTAGAGTTTCCGAAGGCGGCCTCGGCATGCTTGTGGCCGCGTATGCGTCTGGTGCTTTTGTCGGATCAATATTTATGGCGGTGACGGGGGGCGCGCGCAAACCAGCGACATTTATGTTTTCATTTGCAATGGTTTGGTTCGTCTTGCTAGCGATCTTTGCCGTAATTACTCAAATAGAGTTTGGTCTGGCAATCCTCTTCATTATTGGCATCGTGCAAAGTTTCACGATGTTATCGATGGCGAGCCTTATTATTGGATCTGCAGCGGCGGAGTTGCGAGGGCGTGTTTTGGGCGTGCGAATGCTTGCCGTCTATGGTCTCGCTATGGCCTTGCCTATCGCAGGCGTTCTGATAGAGGCTATTGGTTACACTAATACAACCTGGATCTTTGTTATAATTGCGATTGTGGCAACGTTGGCGGTTGCATTCAATTGGCGACACGCATTTTGGAGCTAAGTTCGCGATTTGCTATGCTGAGGCCAATAAATGGGGCATACCGTATGAGTGCAGAACTGAAAGAACTAAAAATCCGTAAATTGGAAGAAGCTGAAGAAGTTGATTTCGGCCCTCTGTCTTCCTATCATCCGTTGGTTGCCGACGGCGATACACCGGTGCGGACCGGTGTCCAGATCTGTGAACCAGGCTACGAAGCACAGATGCATTGGCATCCTTATGTAGAGGTTTTATTCATTCTCGAGGGTGAGATGGATGCTTGGCAGAAAGGTAAGGATCCTGTGCGGTTGAGGGTGGGTGATAGCATTGCCATACCGGTTGGGATGCCTCATAGCTTCCGGACGGTCGGTGATAAAACGATGCGGTTACTCGGCATTCACTCAAATTCTGAGCGAGTGGTAAATTACGCGGAAGGTGAGACCCGTGAGCATGGATATCCTGTACTGGATGAGTAATTAAGCTGCTTCTGGCCGGGCCGTCGCGTCGATCACAATACGCCAAAGTTTACGTTCGTGTGGAAAATAATCTGCAACAGGATAGTGCAAACAATGCACGTTTTCCCATATGACGATTGTATTCTCTCGCCAGACAATTCGGACGTGGAATTCAGGACGCTGGACGTGCTGGTATAGTTTTTTTAACAGCATGTCGCCCTTGGCAGTCGGCATCTCAACGATGCTGCGGCAATATATTGGGACGTTCACAAACAGGAACCTACGGCCATTGTCAGGATTAAGTCCGACCAACGGATGGACAACCGGAGGCGCTTTCGCCATCGCTTCGGCTTCTTCTCTAGTATGTCGACGTGTGGTATTCTGGGTTGTGGTGACCCTATGATAGCAAGTTAACCCTTCGATGGACTCCTTAATTTTGCTGGAAAGTCCGTCATAGGCTGCTTCCAAACTTGTGAACAGTGTGTCGCCCCCAACTGGCGGTAGAAGTCGGGCGTACAGCGCTAAGATCGGTGTTGGAAAATCTCGGAATGAATGATCCATGTGCCAGAAATTAATCTGCTGCCGTTCGTCTGGACGAATATGGATCGCGCCAACTTCGGGCGGATGTCCTTCGTCGATGATCATATCTTCTTTCACCGGGGTACCAAACGACTGCATAAAAATTTTGTACTGATGTGATGTCAGGTCTTGATCGCGAAATACGAGCACTTTGCGCTCGATAAGCGCCTGCTTAATTTCCATAACGGCGTCTGGGTTGGGTTCGCGTAAATCTACACCAGAAATCTCCGCGCCGACATTCATCGCCATAGGCTTTATGTCGATATGTTTGTAGGTTCCCATGTGTGGTTACCTATTCCGTTTCGATAGCTCTTCGAGGAGGCCGGCGAAGAGACGTGCGCGTGGTTCTAGGGACGAGACGAACAGGTGTTCTTGCTTGGTGTGAACGCCATCACCACAAACCCCAAGCCCGTCCAGTGTTGGAATACCGAGCGCGCCGGTAAAATTACCATCGCTGCCACCACCGAACTGACCATGGCCGAGGTCGAGGCCGATATCTCGGGCGACACGTTGTGCTACCTCGAATAGTTCTTTCGTTGCTTCATGCATGGTGAAAAGCGGCCGAATTGGTCCAAGTTCGATTTTGAGGCGGACGTTTGGGTCGGGCGAAGTAAGGTTGTCCATTATTGCCTGCACTTCTGCGAAAGCCTCCGCCGTCGGGGCAACACAGAGAACCTCGGCATGGCACTCGGTTGGGATGACATTAACGAAATTGCCGCCTTCGATAACCCCGACCCGGAAGGTCATCTCACGTTCGAAGTCGCTGAACCCCTCAATTTTGGTGATAAGCTGTGCCATAACGCTGATTGCGCTTCGCCCAACGCCTTTGGCGACACCGGCATGGGCTGGCTGTCCATAGGTGTGGAGTTTATAGCGCAGAAAAGCATGGCGCCCGGTTACGAACTTATCGGGTTTGCCTGGCTCCGGCACGAGAACATACCGGTGTGTTTTTGCCTCTAATTCGATGAGGGCTTTGGTAGATGGGCTGCCAACCTCTTCGTCTGGGATGAACATGAACGTCACTGGCAGACCGAGGTGCACTTGTCGTTCAATGATTTTCGAGATGGCATGAACTGCCAAATACATCCCGCCCTTCATATCGAGTACACCGGGTCCGAACAGTTTGTCGCCGTCGCGGGTGATGCTGAGGCTTTTTGAAAGTGTGCCAACTAGGTGGACTGTGTCCAGATGCCCTAAGATGAGTATGCCGGGCCCATCGCCCCAATGGAAGCGTGCCCGCAAAACGTCGCCATACTGGTCGGTGCCGGGCGTCCGCTCAATTGCGGCACCCATAGCCGACATAGTGCGTTCGACGTGATCCATCATCCGATTTACCGCGGCAGTGTCGAAACTAGGGCTCTCAATTGATGCCCATTCCGCAATACCATCGGCGATTTCTTCCGCATCAAAAACTTGTTGGAAGTAAGACATCGTTGGGCTTGGCTGGCTGTTGGTACTTTGTCTTCGAGATACTCGGTCGCTTAATGTGTCGCATTCAAAAGTGTGACGTTGATCGATGCAACACGCTGTAAAAATGAGTTTAGCTTCCTATCCCAAAATAAATATAGTTTTCTATTCCCATCATAGTTAGTTTCGATTAGCCGAAATTTTTGCCGCAATCTTAGCGTTGCTTTGCTGCACCGGACGCGGTCAGTGCAGCTATATCGGCAGCGGCAAATCCCCACTCTCCAAGCGCTTCCTCGGTATGTTCTCCCGCGAAGGCGCAGCCCATTGGCGTTTTGCTTTCGGTTCGAGAAAATTTTGGCGCTGGGCCTGGTTGAGGAAAGCCATCAACTTCGATGAATGTGTCTCGCGCGACATTATGGTGATGGTTAATGGCTTCACTTGGGCGCAGAACCGGTGCATAGCAGATTTCCTTCTGCTCCATGATATCGGTCCATTCCTCTCGTGTTTTAGTCTTAAAGATCGCCGCGAGACGCTCGGTCATTTCCGGCCAGTACTTTCGGTCGGTTTGCTCCGGTAAATTGGTTTGATCAAGCCCGATGGTTTTTAGCATTTCCGCATAGAATTGCGGCTCATTTGAGCCTATGCAAATATGTTCACCATCAATGGTTTCATAAACATTGTAGTGATGGCAGCCACCGTCTAGCCGATTTGTCTCTCGCTCTTCGAGATAGCGGCCGTCTGCGAGCATGCCGTAAACGGCGGTCATTAGTGATGCGGCGCCTTCCACCATTGAGGTGTCGACGACCTGTCCACTGCCGGATTTTTGCGCTTCAATATAGGCAGCGAGTGCACCCATGGCCATGTAAAGCGCGCCACCACCGAAGTCGCCAACCAAATTCAAAGGCGGAACAGGGCCGTTTTCTTTAGATCCAATGGCATAAAGTGCCCCCGTTAGCGCAATGTAGTTTATGTCATGTCCTGGAGTTTTCGCGATCGGACCGTCCTGGCCCCAACCCGTCATCCTGCCGTAGACAACTTTCTTATTACGTTCAAAGATTACATCGGGGCCAAGGCCCAGCCGTTCCATGACGCCCGGGCGAAAACCTTCAATAATGATATCGGCCTTATCACAAAGTTTGAGGGCGGCTTCCACGCCATCTGGGTGCTTAAGGTCGAGCGCAATGTTTTTTCTGCCGCGCAACAGGTTGTTGTATTTCGGTTCGGAAATATCGTTACCGACATTTACGGCTCGGTCGATGCGAAGTACGTCCGCACCCATATCTGCTAACAACATGCAGCAAAATGGTCCGGGCCCGATACCCGCAAATTCGACGACTTTCACACCCTTAAGCGGTCCCATGGCAATCTCCTTTATAGACTATGAGAAGTAGATAAACCGTGTTGGGAAGGAGGCGAGGGTATAATCGTTCACGTTAGCTAACGGTGTTTATTCTCTAATGTCTGAGGCTTCCTCAATCGGGGTTGTTAGATCTTCTGATGTTGCAAACCGGTAGACATTTAAGCTGTGTAAGCGCCATCCGAAAAATAGGCCGGTTAAAATATCGTTGAAGCCGACATAGCTAAAATAACTCCTAGTATTGAGACCAGTACCGGCGTAGTAGCGGATTTGAATACCCAATAGTATTGATGGACGAAGACAAAAATGATGAGAGTAAGTGTCACCTTTAAAGCGAAGGAGGCCATTCATTCTGTCGGCCCGTAATCTAATCCACAGCAGGGCCGCCAGCAGTGGCAGGGCCCACGTGGGGATGTAAACTACAATTTCGAGTTTACGGCCCATATTATTTTTTGACCCAAACCCGCGAATGCCGAATTCAAGCAGCCTGGACGGCGCGGGCTATTTCACCCCACTTTTCAAGGTTTTTTGGGTTTTTCAGGATCGAGGGTTTTGCGAGGTACATGACGACGCGGCTGGCTATGCCATTGTAACGATCGATCAATTTGTCAGCCATGTCATCCCATCGCGCCACAAGGCCAAATTGGTCAAGCAGTTCATCGCTAACTTCGGCTGCGAGTGCCTCTCGCCCACCGCTACGCAGTGTTTCGGCAAGCTTTAACCTTACTCCCTCGTAGCCAAGATCATCGAACTGGAAGGCATAGACGGGGGTTGAGCCATAAAAACCGATAGCCGTCTTCGCCTCTTTCGCCATGTCGGCTTGTTCTTCCGGCGAGTCGCCTGGAACAGCAAGTACAGGGATAATCAGATCGATATCGCTGAGGTTTCGTCCTGCAGACTGCGCGCCCTCTTTCAACGCCGGTAGTACGCGGTTTTTGATGTACGGCATGGAATGCATGGGGTGTACGTGCAACCCGTCGGCGACTTCACCGGTCACTTTTAGCATCAGCGGGTTCACTGCCGACATATCGATTTTGATGTTTTCGTAGTCGTGACGCGGTGGCGACCATTGCGGGGTGAGGAGATTCAATTTGTAAAATGGGCCGTTATGGTCGAGGCGCTCGTTACCCTGAAAAGCTTGAATGGACGCCTTGACCGCAAGCATATAGTCGCGCATCCGTTTGGCTGGCTGTTCGAATTTGACGCCATAGCGGCGCTCTATATGCGGTTTTACCTGACTACCTAGACCGAGCCGGAATTTCCCTTTTGTATTTGAGGCAAGTTCCCAGGCGATCTGCGCTGAGATCATTGGACTTCGTGGGAATGCAACGGCGATGCCTGTTGAATGATGCAGGCTTGGGGCAGCTTGGGCTGCGGCGGCGATCATCATCCAAGGAACTTGTCCGGCCTCGGTAAAAAGTAGTCCTGATATGCCGACACGTTCCACGTCGCGAGCAAAGGTGGCGACGTTCTGCCATGAATCGGCACGCGTCATTACGTCGAAATGCATCGTTCGTTCCTTTTGCTTGGTATTAGATTGAATTTCTTGCTCCGGCCGATCCTGTATGCGGCAGAGTAACAGGCCACTCGGCGGAGGAGCTAGAACCCTAGTTCAAGCGAAGATCTAAAATATGCTGCTTATCGGGCTTTAACTCGCCTTTATACACTCGCTTGACAATATCAGTGAGCGCGGCGTTGGCCGGAGTGTCCATTCCCATCTCCTTGGCTTTGTCGCATATGAAGCCGTTGATATATTCGATCTCTGTTCTCCGTCCTTTGACCATGTCTTGTCCCATTGATGGCCGGTGCGCACCACCGCCCGGTTTGTTGGCCTCTTTTAGACGATGCTCGTCCCAAGCCGCTTTAGCTTCGGGATTTCCTTCGCCGGCTTTGGCGATGATCTCCGGATCAATATGATGAATTTCTTCGAGTTTGTAGCCAAGCGCCTGACCCACGCGAATGCCTTCGCTGCCAAGCTTTGCAGAGAAATGACGCAAACCGTCGTCCAACAGGATTTCCTTGCTGATCAAACCCGTGCTGGCGGACATTCCATTCGCCATGCCATTGGTGACAAGCTTCGACCAGCGCTCTCCCCAGATGTTCTCTGTCGTGTATGCAGAATCGGCATAGGCGACCAGTTTGCAGATTTCCTCTGCACGCTCCGTAATTCGTCCGTGTACCTCGCCAACACGAAAGACGGTATGGCTGTCGGCACTCTTGCCGGCTGCGCGACGAACGTGGCCCGGTTCGCAAAGATCGACGGTGATTGAACTTGCGATACAGCCGAGAACGCGGCCCCAACCGACAATCCCGGCGATGGTCTCTTCATTGATGCAGTTCTGCAGCGAGACGATATAACTGTTTGGCGATAGATATTGCTGGATCATCATTGTCGCCCAAGCCGTGTCGTACGATTTGACACAGACGAATGCGATGTCAAACGGATCGGACTTTGCAGTCGTTTGTAGCTCTGTTATATGGATCGCATTGACTGGTACCGTGAATTCAGGCACATCTCGGATGTGGCTGATCTTTAGCCCATCGGTCCGCATTTTTTCTACATTCTCAGGCCAAAAGTCGATGAATGTGACATCTTCTCCCGCCTGCGCCATATATGCCCCGGCATATCCGCCGACTGCGCCTGCCCCGACAATTGCGATCTTCTTGCCCATAATTGTATTTCCTAGATTGCGTTCCCTACTTCACCAAATTATCGTTCTAACGCTGGGCGTCAAAGGCTCGGCTATAAATTTATGAAATTTAAAGACTGCGTTTGCGTGAAGCATTGAGATTATGTGCCCTATATGGGCGGGCGGGCTGGCTGAAGAAAAATTTAGTTGGATGTAAAAGACTGAGGAATTTCAACGTTGACCGTCAAAGAGCTTTTCCAATTAATTTGCAGCTTCTAAATATAGCTAAATTTGGTGTTATAAACCTATCGAAGGTCCTACGGTTGGTCTGGCTAACGCATAGGGCCTTTGCGCGCATGGTTATTTTCGAGCACACCGGCCAAAATTGGGGAATTAACGGTGCTTCATCGTTGTGAAACAGTTTTTTATTGGCCTCTTCGATTGGCTTCTAATGACCCTAGGTTTCGTTATTCCGCTGCATCAGCTTTGCCGTGCCATGCGCCAATTTTTGGATGCTTGAGGCCGAGGTGATCGCGCAATGTTTGGCCAGAATACTCCTTGCGGTAAATGCCACGTTTTTGAAGTTCCGGGATCACATATTTTACAAAATCCTCAAAACCGCCCGGTTGATGCGTTGGGCCAATGACAAAGCCGTCGCAAGCACGACCTTCCCACCACTCTTCGATACGATCGGCAATATCTTTAGGACCGCCAATCCAAGCATTGCGGAGCAGGCCGCGCCCTGTAATTTGCATAAAATCACGTGGTGTTGGGTTCTTTATTCCTTCCTCGACTACAACGCGGTCGCGCATAGCCTGCATACCTTGAATTCCACCGATTTCTTCGTCAGTGAACGGTTCGTCGATGCCTTTTGCTGCAAAATCAAAATTAAGGGCTTCCGATAAAAGAAGTAGTTGATCCATTTCGTTCGGCAGTTTTTCATACTCTGCGGCTTTATCCTCGGCTTCGTCCTTGGTCTCTGCGCTGATTGGATAGAAAAGACTGCAGATTTTCATGTCTTCCGGATCTCGGCCTGCTGCTGCAGTTATTTCTTTTTGTTTTTTGTAGCGTTCCTGTGCTTGCTCAAGTTTATGATACACGACAAAAAGAAGTTCTCCCCAACGTGCTGCAAACTGTTGGCCACGCCCGCTCATACCGGCCTGGATGACAACAGGATGCCCTTGTGGAGTGCGAGGCACCGTAAAAGGGCCGCGCGATGACATGAACTCGCCTTCAAAATCGATCCTGCGCACTTTGTTTGGATGAGCGTATAAATTGTTCTTTTTGTCCACGACAATGGCGTCATCGTCCCAACTATCCCAATGACCTAAAACAATTTCCATGAACTCGTCTGCTTCATCGTAGCGGCGGTCGTGAGCAGTATGAATTTCACGGCCCATATTCTTTGCCTCGTTATCGTTGACCGAGGTCACAACATTCCAGGCCGCGCGTCCTTTCGTCATTAGGTCCAAGGTCTGGAATAGGCGTGCGACATGAAACGGTTCATAATATGTCGTTGAGTAAGTTGCGCCGAGGCCGAGGTGCTTTGTAACTGCCGCCATTGACATTAAGCACGTAACTGCATCGAGCTTCACACAGCGAATACCGTTCTTGACCGTCTCCGCGTGATCTCCGGCATACATATCGGGCATCGCCAAACGGTCATCGAAAAAGCCAACATCGAATTTTCCTTCTTCAAGAACCCGCGCAATGTGCTGGTAGTATTCTGGCGAATAAGTGTCAGTCCGGGCGTCTGGATGGCGCCAAGAGGCTGGCAAGGTCGTGCAATTTTGGGCTTGAAGAAAGGCGACGAAATGAACTTGGCGCATGGTGAATCC
>MDSV01149018.1_pt1 | contig 10063 bp, 9 predicted proteins | sample 810851 | NCBI WGS metagenome assembly MDSV01 (sample SAMN05326640, study PRJNA326480) | marine metagenome | isolation source: seawater | place: Atlantic Ocean: North East | collected 2012
CCTTTACCACCCACCATTTGGGGGTGTAGCTCAGTTTGGTTAGAGCGCCTGCCTGTCACGCAGGAGGCCGCGGGTTCGAGTCCCGTCACTCCCGCCATTACGTAGTTAGCAATCTTTTAATATTAATTTATAAAAAGTTTCTGAAAATACTTGTTTCTGGTAACAATCTTTTAAAATATTTTCTAATGGTTTAGTTTCTCCATGAAGGGGTTTTAAAACATAAATATTTTTAATATTATTTTTTCTTATTTTTTTTAATACAAACTCTTTCCAATAATTAAAATAAGCACTTTTTTCTGTTGGATAACCATGAAAATTGTACCAAAATCTTGTTGGAGAAAAATCATACTGCTTTAAAAAAACTGAAATAAACTGATAATCTGTAATAATTATTTTTTTATTATTATCTTCCTGTATAATTTTTATTGCTAGTTTTATATTAGAAGCTTCTTGAGTTGGATTATTTGGGTAAAACATTGTAATCCATCTAATATTCGATAATTCAGAATGCACTTGTTCCCCATCAATTGAATTTTCAAAACTCACTTCTTTTAAATCCATAAAAGTACGATTTTTTATGTAATAGGAGTAATAATAAACAGTAGAACAAAGCGTTAAGGCAATTAATAAACGACCAATTATCTTTTCTTTTTTCAAATACTTTTTTGAATAGATATGCGAAAAGCCAGAAAAAATTGGTATTAAACAATAAATGAATATCGCATTTATTGTCATTAATTGATGCATAATTGTTAATAGGCAAAAACAAATTACACTAATGATAATTAAATAATCCGAAAATATTTTTCTATTTTTCGCAAAAGAGAACTTTATGAACAAATATATTAAAATTGCTATAGATGAATATTGTAATTTATATCGCCAAACAATTCTTTTGAAATCGAATGGGAATAACCATTCAAACCTACTTCCACCAAGTGACATAGGGTATGAAAAATATTGGATCAGAAAATCATTAAATTTAATATCACCTAAAAAAAGTAAAATAAAAAATAAAATTAAAATTAAACAAACTCCACTCAACGCGGAAATAAAACTTGAAAAATTCTTCGTTCTTATAAAAAATATTAATGACAAAACTGTGATCAAAAAAATAAGATAAACAGTTGGTGCTTGTTTAGACAAAAAAGAGAAACCAAGAATAATAGGAATTAAAAACCAAAAAATATTATTTCTTTTATCGATTGCTAAAATAAATAAATATAGAGATGATAAACACAATATTAAAGTATGATGGTCGCTAAACGGCGTCCCAGCAGTAGGATAAGTTAATATTGCAACACAAATAGAGTAAAAAAAACACAGACTATTATTAAGATGTAATTTTTTTAATAATAAAAAAGTAAAGATTGTGATGATGCAATTAAAAACTGAAGCATGAAAAACATATGAAAACCAAGAAACACCAAATAATTTAAAAAAAATAGCTTGTATTAAATCAATGAAAGGCTCTTTAATTGTCCAATAATCTTTGAACGGATAATATCCATTCATTAAATCATAACCAGAGTTAAAAATTAAAAAACTATCTATAGGCAAAATTCCTATATATCCATAATATTGATTAAAAATTACTGAGAAAAAAATCAAAAAAATAATTGAAAATATAGACAGTAAATTTTTATTTTTTATTTTCATTTATTTTTTTTAAGACTATAGTTCTATTTAAAGCAAAAATACTTGGTAAAAAAAAGATTAAAATTTCATCAATAATATTGAGTATTTTTAAAAAAAAATTATTTAGTTTAATGTGAAAAAAACTAGAATTAACCCCTCCCGAATTCAAAAAAATGAAAAATTCTGACAATTTATTTTCTAAAATTTTATATTGAGGGAAATTTCTTTGAAATTTTTTATCATTCTTAAATAAAAGTTGAGCTACTGCAGTATTTGAAATCCAAGGGCTTTTAGGATTAAAAATATTTTTTTGATTAAATACATTTGTGTTTAAAGACCAACTTTCATCATCTAAAATTATTTGAATAAATTTTAAAAAAAAAGAAGTTTCAGGTTCATTTATTAATATATATCCATTTTTTTTTAAATAAATAGACATTTTTTTCAATGTCAAAGCTGGATTTGCACAATGATGAAGTGAGTGATTGATTATAAAAATGTCAACTTTTTTAAAATATTTTTTTCCTAAGTTTATTTTCAACATATCCACTTTTCTATCAATCCATGGATATTTAATTATATCTGTAAGTATAATTTTTTTATTATTTATTATTTTTTTAATGCATCCATTTCCGGATCCCAGTTCTACTATAATTTTTTTACTCTTGATATATTCCTTCATCCATGAAAATCTTTTATTTAACAGATAGATCAAATTCTTATTTTTGCTGGACATGATTCTCCTTCTGTTGGAAAAATTGTCCGGGGCTTTAACCTTTTTTGCCTTATATTCTTTTAAAAAAAACATTCCTATTTTTAAGTTAGAAATTAATCGAGAAAAACTCAAATTTCATGTCCATATATAAAGCTTTAATATGTGATTTGAGAATCATTATCAACTAATTGCTACATAACTGTCCTAGACTCACATTGAGATATAATATAAATCCTGAATAAGATTAATATAAAAATCCTCAAGCTATGTGTATTGAGGTAGGTATTGATTAAATGATTTATAATTTTTTAACAGACTACTTATCTATAATAATATTTTTAATAATAGCTTTGCTCATAAGCATTGGCTTTATTGTAATAAACTTTATATCATCGCCATCTAATCCTGATCCTGAAAAACTTTCAGCTTATGAATGTGGATTTGAAGCATTTGATGACTCTAGAATGGAATTTGATGTCAGATTTTATCTGGTCGCAATACTTTTCATTATTTTTGATTTAGAAATAGCTTTCTTATTTCCATGGGCAATTACACTAGGAAAGATTGGAATATTTGGATTTTGGTCGATGATGGTTTTCTTAGCAATTTTAACTATTGGTTTTATATATGAGTGGAAAAAAGGGGCATTGGAGTGGGAATGAGGATATTAGACTCAGACGAAAGATTAAAAAAAGTTCCTGATGAATTTAAACAAATCGCAAAAGATTTTGCAGAAAAAGGATTCATAACCACTTCTACTAATAATTTAATAAACTGGGCAAGAACAGGATCTTTACACTGGATGACGTTTGGACTTGCATGTTGTGCTGTTGAAATGATGCATACTTCAATGCCGAGGTATGATCTTGAAAGGTTTGGTGCTGCACCTAGGGCCTCACCAAGACAATCAGACGTAATGATAGTTGCTGGCACTTTAACAAATAAGATGGCCCCAGCTTTGAGAAAAGTTTATGACCAGATGCCAGAGCCAAGGTATGTAATTTCGATGGGAAGCTGTGCGAATGGAGGAGGTTATTATCATTACTCATACTCAGTTGTTAGAGGTTGCGATAAAATTGTTCCAGTTGATATTTACGTTCCTGGGTGCCCACCTTCAGCGGAGGCACTATTATATGGAATTTTACAGCTGCAAAAAAAAATTAGAAGAGAAGGAGATATTAATAGATAATTTATGAATAATAAAAATTTGACCCAAGTAGAAAAACTTATCAATTCTGAACTTTCAAGCAAAATTTTTGGTTCAGAGATAAAATTTGAAGAATTATTATTTAAAACTTCAGTGAGTGAATTAATTGATGTAATTAAATTTTTAAAATTAGATAATAGACTTAAATTTAAACAATTAATTGATATAGCGGCAATAGATTATCCAAATGAAGAAAAAAGATTTGAGATAGTATACCTGCTACTTTCAATCGAAAATAATATTAGGGTAAAAATATCAATAAAATTTGAAGCAAACGAAAAGATACCATCAATAGTAAAAATATTTTCCTCAGCTAATTGGATGGAAAGAGAGATTTTCGACATGTATGGCGTAAAATTTATTAATCATCCTGACCTAAGAAGAATTCTTACAGATTACAATTTTAAAGGACATCCACTTAGAAAAGATTTCCCGCTGACTGGATTTAACGAAGTTAGATACAGTGAAAAAGAAAAAAAAGTAATTTATGAACCTGTAAAATTAGAGCAAAATTATAGAAATTTTGATTTTAGCAGCCCATGGGAAGGAACTAAATATTTAAAGGAAGTGAAAGATAGACAAAAAGATGAAAAAAACTAAATCAATGACTTTAAACTTCGGACCCCAACATCCAGCAGCACATGGAGTACTGAGACTTATTTTGGAGCTGGAAGGTGAAATAGTGGAAAAAGCAGATCCGCATATTGGATTGTTACATCGGGGAACTGAAAAATTAATAGAAAATAAAACTTATACTCAAGCGCTACCATATTTTGATAGATTAGACTACGTTGCACCAATGAACCAGGAACATGCTTTTGCTTTAGCAACTGAAAAATTATTAAAAATCGAAGTGCCTATTAGAGCAAAATATATAAGAGTTATCTTTTGCGAGATTGGTAGGATCTTAAGCCATATATTAAATGTAACTACTCAAGCTTTAGATGTTGGTGCCTTAACTCCTTCCTTGTGGGGATTTGAGGAAAGAGAAACATTAATGACTTTTTATGAGAGAGCTTCTGGTTCAAGACTTCATGCCAATTATTTTAGAACTGGCGGTGTGCATAAAGATTTGCCGACAAAACTAATAGATGATATGGGAAAATTTTGTGAAACATTTCCGAAGATTATTAATGATTTAGAAGATTTATTAACTGAGAATAGAATATTTAAACAAAGAAATGTTGATATTGGCTTAGTATCTAAAAAAGATGCATTAGATCATAGTTTCACTGGTGTTATGCTCAGAGGTTCAGGCATCCCTTGGGATTTAAGAAAATCACAGCCATATGAATGTTACCAAGATCTAGACTTTAAAATTCCAGTTGGGAAGAACGGGGATTGTTACGACAGATATTTATGTAGAATTGAAGAGATGAGAGAAAGTGTAAAAATAATTAAACAGTGTATAAATAATTTACCCAAAGGACCTATCAAAACTGTTGATGGAAAAATTTCCCCTCCTAATAGAGAAGATTTAAAACAATCGATGGAAGCATTAATACATCACTTTAAACTATTTACAGAGGGATTTAGGGTACCAGCTGGCAATGTTTACTCTGCGGTAGAAGCTCCAAAAGGGGAATTCGGAGTATACCTGATTTCTGATGGCAGCAACAGACCTTATAGATGTAAGATAAGAGCTCCAGGATTTTCACATCTTCAAGCAATGGATTTTTTAATCAAAGGCCATATGTTGGCAGATGTTCCTGCGGTGTTAGGGTCATTAGATATCGTATTCGGGGAGGTTGATAGATGAGTCTAAAAAAAGTAAATCCTGACCAACCTATAAGTTTTGAATTTAGTAAAAAGTTTAAAGTTGTTGCTGAAGAAATCCTAAAAAAGTACCCAGAAAAAAATAAAAAAAGTGCTGTAATGCCTTTTCTTTATTTAGCCCAAAAACAAAACGATAACTGGATTCCTTTAGCAGCAATTAAATATGTTTCAAAATATTTATCTATGCCATACATAAATGTATATGAAGTGGCAACTTTTTATAGCATGTTTAATTTGTCCCCAGTTGGAAAATACTTTATTCAGGTTTGTACAACTACGCCATGTTTAATTAGAGGTGCTGATAAAATAGTTAAAGTATGTAAACAAAAAATTTCCGAAAAGGAAAATCAAATTTCTAAAAATGGAAATTGTTCTTGGACTGAGGTTGAGTGTTTAGGTGCGTGCGTAAATGCTCCCATGATGCAAATAAATGATGATTATTACGAGGATTTAGACGAAAAAAGTACGGCCAAAATAATAGATTCAATATTTAAAGATGAAATATTACAACCTGGCTCTTACAGAGGGAGAAAAAATACTGCTCCTGAAAAAGAAAACAAAATTAATGGATCAGATCATGCTTAAAGAAGAAAACAAAATATTTAAAAATTTATACAATAATCATGGCTGGGAATTAGAAAAAGCAATTAAACGTGAAGACTGGAAAGATACTAAAGAAATTATCTTGAAAGGAAAAGAATGGATAATTAATGAGATAAAGATTTCAGAATTAAGAGGTAGAGGTGGTGCAGGTTTTTCTACAGGAATGAAATGGTCTTTTGCTCCTAAAAAAATTGGTTCAAGACCACATTATTTAGTTATTAATGCCGATGAGTCTGAACCAGGCACTTGTAAAGATCGAGATATTTTAAGATTTGAACCTCAAAAACTTATTGAAGGATGTCTAATAGCAGGTTTTGCGGTCGGTGCACATATTTGCTATATTTATATTAGAGGTGAATATTCTTTTGAAGGTCAACGACTTCAAGATGCAATAAATCAAGCATATAAAAAAAACTTTTTAGGAAAAAATGCCTGTGGAACTGGTTGGGATTTTGATATTCACATTCACTATGGTGCTGGAGCTTATATCTGTGGAGAAGAGACAGCATTGTTAGAGAGTATTGAGGGCAACAAAGGCCAACCTAGATTAAAACCACCTTTTCCAGCATTAGTTGGTTTATACGGATGCCCAACTATAGTAAATAATGTTGAAACTATCGCAGTCGTCCCAACCATTTTGAGACGTGGTGGAAAATGGTTTGCATCTTTAGGTAGACCAAAAAATACTGGAACTAAAATATTTTGTATATCTGGAAATGTAAACTCTCCATGCAACGTGGAAGAAGAAATGGGCATTCCTCTCAAGGAGCTTATAAATACTTATGCAGGAGGAGTCGTAGGAGGATGGGATAATTTACAAGCAGTTATACCAGGTGGATCGTCTATGCCTTTATTACCTAAAAAAATATGTGAAACAATTAAAATGGACTTTGACTCACTTATAGAAAATAAAAGTGGATTAGGTACTGCAGGAATTGTCGTTATAAATAAAGATCAGGATATCGTTTCATGTATGGCAAGAATAGCGAGATTTTACAAACACGAAAGTTGTGGCCAATGTACTCCTTGTAGAGAAGGTTCTGGTTGGATGTGGAGAATTCTTAATAGAGCAACAAAAGGAGAAACAACTCTAAGTGACATTGATTTATTAGAAGATGTTACAAAGCAAATCGAGGGCCATACTATTTGTGCTTTTGGGGAGGGGTCAGCTTGGCCTATTCAAGGATTGTTAAGACATTTTAGAAAAGAAGTTGACAAAAAATGTAGCAACGACCCTCTTATTAAAAAGAAAAAAGATGTACCTTATTTGGTAGACCAACACTTATTGGAAAAATAAAATGCCTAAAATAATTATTAACGGTGATGAAATAGAATTTGAACCAGGCATGACTATTCTCCAAGCATGTGAGTTAGCTGGAGCAGAGATACCAAGATTTTGTTATCACGAGAGACTGTCAATTGCAGGTAACTGTAGAATGTGTTTAGTAGAAATGGATAAATCGAAGAAACCGATAGCGTCATGTGCCATGCCGGCAGCAGAAGGTATGAATATTAAAACTAATACTGAGATGGTTGAAAAAGCAAGGAAGGGTGTAATGGAATTTCTTTTAGCTAATCATCCTTTAGATTGCCCAGTATGCGATCAAGGCGGTGAGTGCGATCTACAAGATCAATCTCTTTATTATGGAGTAGATAAATCTAGATTTTCAGAGAATAAAAGACATGTAAGTGAAAAATATATGGGTCCTTTAATAAAAACTCAAATGACAAGATGTATACATTGCACTAGATGTGTGAGATTTGCTACTGAAGTTGCAGGCGTACCTGAAATAGGTGCAGTAGGTAGAGGTGAAAACATGGAGATAACAACTTATTTGGAAAAATCTATGGAGTCTGAATTATCAGGCAATGTAATTGATCTATGTCCAGTAGGAGCTTTAACTTCAAAACCATACGCGTTCTCAGCTAGACCTTGGGAGTTAAAAAAAACTGAGAGCATTGACGTTTTAGATGCTGTTGGTTCAAACATAAGAGTAGACACGTATGGGTGGGAAGTAAAAAGAATTCTCCCAAGATTAAATGAGGATATCAATGAAGAATGGATTTCAGACAAAACAAGATATTCATGCGACGGATTATTAAAACAAAGACTTGATAGTCCGTACATTAAGAAAAATAATAAATTAATCAAATCTAGTTGGGATGAAGCATTAGAAGTAATAATAAAAAAGTTCAATGAAACTGAAAATTCACAAATCGCTGGTCATATGGGAGATCTTGTAAGTCTAGAAACAACTCTGGCATTTAAAAAATTTTTTGAATTATTAGGAAGCAAAAACTTAGAGTTCAGGGAAAAAAAATTTTATATTAATTCAGAAGATAAAATGAATTATTTATTTAACTCGTCAATAAATGGAATAGAGAAATCCGATTTGATATTACTAGTGGGTTGTAATCCCAGGCACGAAGCTACTATTTTAAACGCAAGAATAAGAAAAGCTTTTAGAAACAATAAAACACCAATTTTCTCAGTTGGTAATCCTGGGGATCAGACTTATGAATATAAAATTATAGGTGATAATACTCAAACAATTAAAGACATTATTGAGGAAAAACACGAATTTAACAAAAAACTTAACAACGCAAAAAAACCTTTAGTTATAATAGGAGAGTCAGCTTTAGAATTGGAGTCCGGCGGATATATTTTTGAAGAACTTAAAAATTATCTGTATCAAAAAAAATTTATTAGTGAAAAATGGAATGCGTTAAATATTTTAACTCAGAATGCTTCAACTATTGGAGCCTTAGATCTTAAAATATATATAAAAGATAAAAATAATTTTGAGTTTTTCGACAATATCAAAAATAATAAATTTAAAATATTATATTTATTGAACTCAGATAACCTTAAATTTGAAAAAAATGATGAATTTATAATTTATCAAGGAAGCCATGGTGATCGCGGAGCTGAAATAGCAGATGTAATTCTACCAAGTGCTGCTTACACTGAAGAAAATGGATTATATCAGAACTTAGAAGGAAGAGTTCAAGAATGCAGAAAGGCGTCTTACCCTGCTGGTGCAGCACTAGAGAGCTGGAAGGTATTTAATAAATTAACAAATGCTATTAAAAATAAAAATCTCTTTGACAGCTTTAATAAGTTAAGAGGTGAAGTTTTAGAAAAAATAGTAAACTTTGAGTCTTTAAATAAATTACCTAAGTATAAAGAACCATCGAAAAAAGTTAACAATAATTTTAAAAATGAGAACATACACATTAATCCAATTGATTTCTATTTTTCAAATAGCATATCTAGAGCTTCAAAAGTTATGAGTGAGTGCAGGGATATCAAATTAAAATATCTAAAGTCGGGGACAAATAATTAAATGGAATATTTAAATACTTTGATTAATGAAATATACAAGATTCTATTTTTAGTAATTCCTATATTAGTCTCTGTTGCAATGATTGTATGGTTAGACCGAAGAGTATGGGGTTTAGTACAAAAAAGAAGAGGACCAAATGTTGTTGGACCTTTTGGTTTATTTCAAACATTAGCAGATGCTTTAAAATATATTTTTAAAGAAATAATTATTCCAGCGAGCGCAAACAAGACAATTTTTATTTTAGCTCCAATAATAACAATGACTTTAGCTTTAGTAGCTTGGGCAGTAATACCTTTAAGCGAAACATTAGTATTATCAAATATTAATGTTGGAATACTCTATCTTTTTGCAATCTCTTCTTTAGGAGTTTATGGAATCATAATGGGAGGATGGGCCTCTAATTCTAAATATCCTTTTTTGGGCGCTATAAGGTCTGCCGCTCAAATGGTGTCATATGAAGTTTCTATAGGCATTATAATCATAAATGTATTATTATGTGTTGGATCTCTAAATCTAAACGATATTGTATTGGCCCAAAAAAATCTTTGGTATGTTATCCCGCTTTTCCCAATGTTTGTTGTTTTTTTTATATCTGCATTAGCGGAAACCAATAGGCCACCTTTCGATTTACCAGAGGCAGAAGCAGAACTAGTTGCAGGATATCAAACAGAATATTCTGGAATGATGTACGCTATGTTTTGGTTAGGAGAATACGCTAATATTCTTTTGATGTGTGCAATGGGTTCTATTTTATTTTTAGGAGGATGGCTACCCCCA
>MDSV01031684.1_pt1 | contig 10062 bp, 12 predicted proteins | sample 810851 | NCBI WGS metagenome assembly MDSV01 (sample SAMN05326640, study PRJNA326480) | marine metagenome | isolation source: seawater | place: Atlantic Ocean: North East | collected 2012
CCGTTGCATGCCCAGGTGGCGGAATTGGTAGACGCGCTGGCTTCAGGTGCCAGTGGCCATTAGGTCGTGGAAGTTCGAGTCTTCTCCTGGGCACCAAAAGGATTTGCTTTAGCATCATGGCTCAAATAATTAATTTGTTCTCCGCAGAGTGCGGATGTGGTTTTGCACAAACTAAGGCGACACTTAATGGCTGTACATTTGTATCAGGACGATTTTCCCTCCAGCCTTGAATTTGGCGATATGGTTGCCATCGACACCGAAACGATGGGTCTTAATCCATTACGCGACCGGTTGTGTCTTGTACAATTATCCAGCGGTGATGGAGAGGCGCACTTGGTTAAAATTGACAGCCCAGTAAAACCATGTCCCAACTTGACCAAATTGCTTGAAAACAAAGATGTGACAAAATTATTCCATTTTGCCCGATTTGATATTTCTAGTCTTTCGCACAACATCACCGCAGTAAAAGGTCCGATTTACTGCACAAAAATCGCGTCCAAACTTGTGCGCACCTACACAGACAGACATGGCCTCAGAGATTTATGCCGTGAATTGTTACAGATTGACATTTCGAAACAACAGCAATCATCGGATTGGGGTGCGAAAACACTGTCGCCGGATCAGGCCGAATATGCTGCCGGCGATGTTTTGTACCTTCATCAAATTCGCGATAAATTGGACGCCATGCTGGTACGTGAAGCTCGAACTGATATTGCAGCTCATTGCTTTGCTTTTTTGCCAACGCAGTCGCAGCTTGATCTCGATGGTTTTGGTAATATCGATATTTTTCATCATTGAGGCTGTTGGCGCGGAGATAAGATCGCGTTAAATATATATTATAGTTATCTTATTTTGAAGATTGTTTCAGAAATGATTTGAACATGAACGAGACACCAGCGTCAAAACGAAGTAGGTTTACACCGCGCAAGAAAATAAGTGACACACCATCCGAGCGTCGGCTGCCATTGTCATTGCTTCTTCTAGGTGTTAGCACAGCGTTGGCCGTTGCAGTTACTAGCTGGCTCAGTTTTCTTGCAAACGGCAAGGATGTATCTCTTGAAATCAAAGAGGTAGAGCGCGCCGAAACAGGCGAGGTACAATTAACCGGTGCGCGATATCTCGGTCTTACACCGAGCGGTAAGCACTACGAAATTACTGCTGCATTGGCTAATGAGTCCGCTGACGGGTCAGGTTGGATTGATATGGACGAACCAGCAGCGATTGTTACCATGCGAAACGGTTCGATTCTGAATCTGCGATCAGATGTAGGCGTGTTCAACAAACAGACTGATGTGATGACAATGTCTGGGACGGTTGTAGTGGTTCAGCCAGACCGCAAGCTGCGGCTTGATACCGAAGCGTTAGAGGCCAACCTCGAGGCTGGTGAAATGCGTAGTGATGTTCCAGTTCTCGTTCAAGATGTTGACAGGCGAATTAATGCCGATAGCATGAAGGTTTACGATAATGGGTCGCGTATAATTTTTGGCGGAACAGCAAAAATGATCATAGAAAAACAAAAAAACCCTCCATCAGAATCCGTCGATAAATTCATTGCTGCGGGAGGGTAGACGTCAGCTTTCGACCAAATAGGATCAGCAAGCATTGAGCTACTTAAAGATTATGACAAACCATTTCTTCCGATCTCCATCGAATGCAAGACTTCTAGCGGCCAGTATTTTCTTGTTGAGCCTGATTACAACAAGTTTATTGGTTATCAGCATTGTCTCGGCTCCAGCTTTCGCTCAGGCAGCCAATAAACCTCGCGCAGTTGACTCATTACCCATTACTATTGAAGCCACGGAATTTCTCGAATGGAACCAGACAGAAGGCACCTATATTGCTAAGGGCAATGCCTTTGTCCAACAGAATCAGGCCAGCATCAAAGCTGAACACATTATTGCACGCTACATCGCTGGCAGCGAGACGCGAGATATAACCCGCGTGATTGCAACTGGCGCGGTAACTTATATTGAAGGGGAAAACACGGCTAGCGGTGATAAATTGGATTATAATTTAAACGCCAACATTTATGTGTTGACCGGAATAAAATCCAGTGTGGAAAGCCCACGAGGCATAATGACTGCGACAGAATCAATAACCCATGATGCCACTGATGGTTCCAACCGTAAGGTCACAGCGACCGGTAACGCACGTTACAAAAACGACGATGGCCGCACCGTATTTGGCGATAAACTAATTGCTCACATTGAAGTTGATGGTACACTTAAAAACATCAATGCCTACGGCAACACAAAAGTAACCACTAACAACGGTACCACAGCTACCGCGGATAGGTTGAATTACGTGGCCATTACATCTCTAGCAAATCTTGATGGAAATGTCGAAATTATAAGCGAAGAAAATGTCATGCGTGGTGCCAAAGCTAAAATTGATTTTAAAAATGAAATCAGTAGGATAATATCGGTTCCAGGGGGTGAGCGGGTTAGTGGAACACTGACACCCTAATCATGCTGGCTGATTGTAAAACATTCCTTCTGAAGTTTTTTATGTCCGACCCTTATTCCTAACTCATTGACAAAGAATGACTATTTGGACGATAAAGTAATAAAATTTGAGAAAAAAGCCAAATTGCAGGTAAAAAAGGCATCAAAGTGTCTGACATAACACAATTCGAATTTGGTCCAATGAAACCAGTTTTAGTTTCTGGGTCACAAGGCCTAAATGCCAGAGGGGTTGGCAAAAGCTTTAACAAACGCCGCGTTGTACGAAATGTATCCCTTGAACTGCAACGTGGGGAGGCTGTCGGCCTGCTTGGCCCAAATGGCGCTGGAAAAACTACCACTTTTTATATGCTGGCCGGATTACTTCCAACCGATGAGGGGCAAATTTTTATCGATGGTCGTGATGTGACCGACATGCCAATTTTCCAACGTGCCCGTCTTGGCATGGGCTATCTACCCCAAGAGTCCAGTATTTTTCGTGGCTTAACTGTCGAGCAGAATATTCGCGCGGTTCTGGAAACATTAACACATCATGATGAGGAGCGCGATGCAACGCTTGATGATTTGATGGCCGAATTTGGCATTACACATTTGCGCAACACGCCATCAATCAACCTGTCTGGCGGCGAACGTCGGCGGCTTGAAATTGCGCGGGCACTAGCAGCTCAGCCCACATTCCTGCTTCTTGATGAACCACTTGCTGGCATTGACCCTATTGCGCTTGGCGATATTCGTGACCTAATTGGCCATTTGAAAACGCATGGAATCGGCGTTTTAATTACTGACCACAACGTTCGTGAAACACTCGATATTGTAGATCGCGCGTATATCATCCACGATGGCACTCTTTTGATGGAGGGCACACCTGATGAAGTGGTTCAGCATAGCGGGGTACGTCAAGTCTATCTCGGCGAAAGGTTTAATATCTAATCTTTTATAAGCTGCTTGACAGCCCATTTCCCAAAGCTTATACCTGCGCCGCCTTGGACGCGTAAATGCCCTTATCGCCCATACTCTTGAGAGTGTCTTAACACAGGTCTTTTAAATGTCGATTTTAGATTATTTTGGCACTAACCATATTTTGGTTGGCCTCCCCAGTCGTAGTAAAAAGCAAGTTATTGAGGATCTTGCTGAACGTGCAGAAACGGTGACCGGCCTTGGCCAGCGTAGCCTCCTTGATATGATGATGCGCCGCGAACGCCTGGGTAGCACCGGGATTGGAGACGGCATTGCCATCCCTCACGCTGTACACGGTGACTTGACCCGTACCATTGCTTTTTTGGCAATATTGAAGACGCCGATTGATTTCGGTTCGGTGGATGACAAGCTAGTTGATATAGTATGTCTTGTGCTTGGCTCACCAAATAACGATCGCAATCATTTAAACTGCATCTCAAGCTTGGCACGCTCTCTCCAGCATGCCGCTACTTGTGACGAGCTCCGTGCCGCCTCATCACCAGAAGCTGTTTTGCAATCACTACAGCAAACCAGGAACGTCGCCGCCTGATCAAAACGATACGTGTGTAATCTCTTAAAATAAATTGGTGCAAATAACTTTTATCACCATACCTCAGAATGATGTATAATATCGTTTTTTCGCCATGGTATCTTCAAAGAAGAGATGGTGGAGCTAAGCGGGATCGAACCGCTGACCTCTACAATGCCATTGTAGCGCTCTCCCAGCTGAGCTATAGCCCCTTGGTATCGGCCTATCATTTTTGTCCTACAAGAATCTTAGACTAACATTCTGCACCAATTTCAAACCACGTGCCGCAATGTCGTAACGAAGGATGTTTAGCGCATGCGTCACTCCCCACGCAAGCTAATTTTCATCAAGCAGATGTTTATTTTATCACCGAGATTTATTAACAAAAAAAATTGCTATCCTCTTCCACTTGCGTGGTTTTAGTCGTCCTCTTTATCTAGGTTAGGCAATAATTCATCATCATCACTGATATCATCTTGAATGACACCCGGTTCATCCTTGTCATCAACATCATCTTCAACAAAACCCATATCATCATCAACATCATCATCATCATCATCGACGCCAACATCAACGCCAATAACCGACTCGTCTTCCTTTGTTTCCCCTTTGGGCGTTCGAGGAATTTTTTGGTTTCTTAACAATTTCCTCGGGTCAAACTCTGCGCCGCAACCCGGGCAAATAATTGGACTACGATTAAAGTCATAAAAGCGCATGTTACAAGATAAGCAAGTTCGCTTTATGCCAAGTTTAGCCTTTGCCATCCTTTTTATCCCCCGGGTTATTTATCAATAATTATTGAATGTTTATCTTTATGCGATATGCGTCAATTTTTGCAAGCAATCAGACCAATTTTTTGTCAGTTTTTCGGATTTATTTTTTAGAAGCTCATGGCTATTTACAATCTCTTGGTCTTATCGTGCAGATTGCCTCACTTCTATGAAAAATGTTACAAGGGACTGAGATAGTCTCAGCACCTTAAGAGCTATACCCATTCAACCGCCTAAAGGCCTTTACATGTCATGCGTCTCCAATAATCGCCTTGTTTCCAATAGAGCTTCTTCCCTAAGCGGAACTATACCCATCCCGGGTGATAAATCCATTTCGCATCGGGCGCTTATTTTTGGCAGCCTTGCAATCGGCACAACAAAAGTGCGGGGCCTATTGGAGGGCGATGACGTGATGTGTACTAAAAACGCACTCGTCGCGCTTGGCGTCAGTATTCACCGCGATGATGGTGGAATTTGGCATATTGTTGGCGTTGGATTGAACGGTATGATATCGCCGGCAGTGCCACTTGATCTTGGCAATTCAGGAACTGGCGTGCGTCTTTTGATGGGCGTTGTAGCCGGTCAAAAAATCACCGCAACCTTTTATGGTGATGCCTCACTGAGTGTTCGACCCATGGCGCGTATTACTGATCCACTTGCCAAAATGGGAGCCAGCATCACGAGCCGTGATGGCGGACTACTTCCTGTAACTATTCGTGGAACAGGCGACCTGATGGCCGCTTGTCATTGTTCGGAAGTCGCATCAGCGCAAATCAAATCAGCAATTTTACTTGCTGGGCTAAACGCCCGCGGCACAACGATTGTGAGTGAACCACACGCCTCGCGCGACCACAGCGAGTCTATGCTACGTCATTTTGGCGTCTCGGTAACTCAGGAATTCAAAGATGATCAGTCGCACCGTGTCCACCTTGCTGACGGTGCCAGCTTGCGTGCCGCAGATATCGTCGTGCCGAGTGACCCATCCTCGGCAGCATTTGCAATCGTGGCGGCGCTGATTACACCCGGCAGTGATATCACACTTAAGGGCATTAGCATGAACCCGCTACGTACCGGCCTGATAACCACGCTAATTGAAATGGGCGGCAATATTAAAAAAAGTAATCAACGTATTGAAGGTGGTGAGGCAGTTGCAGATTTGAGGGTACGGCAAAGCCGATTGCGCGGCATAACTGTACCGCCTGATCGTGCCGCATCGATGATCGATGAATACCCTATTCTGACAGTGGCAGCTGCCAGCGCCAGTGGAACTACAGAAATGCTTGGTATTGCTGAGTTACGCGTTAAGGAAACTGACCGAATTAAAGTAATGGCGGAGGGACTGATACGTTGCGGCATCAAAGTTGATTTTGATGAGGGTTCCATGCGCGTCACTGGAAGCAACGTTACCGGTGGGACGACAATATCAGCCGAGCATGATCACCGAATCGCAATGTCATTTTTGACGCTGGGGATGAATTCCGAGGCACCTATTACAGTTTTAGGCTGCGAAACCATTGAAACAAGTTTTCCGAGGTTCGCCGATGCCATGAACCAGCTTGGGGCGTCTTTTTCTGATGAAAGGACATTATGATCATTGCAATTGACGGATCAGCGGCAAGTGGTAAGGGCACTCTTGCTAAGCAGCTTGCCGAGCACCTTGCCTATGACTACCTGGATACTGGTACGCTTTATCGAGCAGTAGCACTCAGCTTGCTGAATGATGGTATTGATGAAAAAAATATCTCTGAAAGTCAAGCTGTTAAGTGTGCGTCAACTCTTTGTCTGAAGTTAACAAATAATCCCATAATCCGCTCTGATGCTGTGGCAAATCTCGCGTCAAAAGTCGCAGTGTTGGAATCAGTTCGGACGAAATTACTCAAATTACAACGCGACTTCGCTGAGGCGCCGCCATCGGGCAAGGGGGCGGTGCTTGATGGCCGTGACATCGGCACAATTGTTCTTCCAAATGCTAACCTGAAATTCTTTGTTGACGCCGATATCAACATTCGGGCGCGTCGACGCACCAAAGAGTTGCGTCGATCTGGTCAATCGGCTATGTTCCGCAATGTTCTAGCGGATTTGAAGACGCGAGATGAACGAGACAGGACAAGGGTAGCGTCCCCCATGCGGGCTGCAGATGATGCCATCACTATTGACACATCCAAACTGGATGCGTCGTCAGTGTTGGCTTTGGCCCTGGCTCATATCTCATCTGCAAAAATTGGATAGGTATTATTATCCGACAAAACCGACAGAATAATTAGCCCGAGTCGGGACAATACGAACAGCCCCGGTTCATCTTTTTGTTAAACGTATTGCCGGCGAACTAAACTAGTCGCTTTTAAAAAACCCGCTTGAGATCAAACGCTATTTGCCCCAGATAGGGACTTGTTTTGATCACTGTTCGTTCAAAGCGGCCCTTAAGTCGGCTGAGGCAACAAATGTTTCGAACTAATTTCCGTCCAGCAGACGCGGTATTGGTCGAAATTGCGACAAAACGGAGATATTTTTGACACCCACAACGAATTCGGCAGTTGAAGCTGCCACTGAAAACTTTGCCGACCTCCTAGCCGAAAGCTTTGGGGACGGTGCGAATATTGAGGGCAGTGTTGTCCGCGGTTTTGTGATTGGCGTTGACGGTGATGCCGTGATCATTGACGTTGGCTTGAAATCTGAAGGGCGCGTTCCTTTGAAAGAACTTGCTATGCCAGGACAGCAGCCAGAAGTGGCTGTTGGTGACGAAATAGAAGTTTACATTGAGCGTATGGAAGACCGAAATGGTCAAGCCGTGCTAAGCCGTGATAAAGCCCGCCGTGAAGAGGCATGGGGTGTCCTTGAAGCATCTTTTGAAAAGCAAGAGCGTGTTACCGGCGTAATTTTTGGCAAGGTTAAAGGTGGATTTACCGTCGACCTCGCAGGTGCGACAGCCTTTTTACCAGGAAGCCAGGTAGATATTCGCCCGGTTCGCGACCTTGGACCGTTGATGGGAACCCCTCAGCCATTTCAGATTCTGAAAATCGATCGTCGTCGAGGCAATATCGTCGTATCACGGCGTGCCGTGCTTGAAGAATCGCGCGCCGAGGCTAGGTCAGAATTGGTTGCAAATCTGCAAGAAGGGCAGGTATTACAAGGAGTGGTCAAAAACATCACCGATTACGGTGCATTTGTTGACCTCGGTGGCGTTGATGGCCTACTACATGTTACCGATATTGCATGGCAACGCATTAGTCATCCATCAGAAGCACTGCAAATTGGCGAAACTGTCGAAGTTCAGGTTATTCGCTTCAATGCAGAAACACAACGCATTTCCCTAGGCATGAAGCAGCTGATGTCTGATCCATGGGAAGATGCAGAGGGCAAGTTTCCGATCGGTCAGAAGATGGAGGGTCGCGTAACCAATATTACCGACTATGGTGCATTTGTTGAGCTAGAAGCTGGTGTGGAAGGTCTTGTTCACGTTTCCGAGATGAGTTGGACCAAAAAGAATGTTCATCCAGGCAAGATTGTTTCAACCAGTCAGCAAGTCGAAGTTATGGTGCTTGATGTTGATTTGTCAAAGCGACGTATTTCACTCGGCCTGAAGCAATGCACAAACAATCCATGGGAAGATCTCAGTGCTACCTACCCCGTTGGCACAGAGATTGATGGCGAAATACGTAACATTACTGAATTCGGCATATTTGTCGGGCTAAACGAAGAAATTGATGGCCTTGTCCATTTATCTGATATCAGTTGGGAGACTGCTGGCGAAGATGCCCTTGAGGGCTTTACCAAAGGAGATACAGTCAAAGCAAAAGTTCTTGATATCGACGTAGACAAAGAGCGTATTTCACTCGGTATTAAACAACTGAGCGAAGATCCATACGCTGGTCAGGTGGATGCTTACCGTAAGGGCGAGGTTGTAACCTGTAACGTGACCGCCGTATCAGAAAATGGTATTGATGTCTCAATTGGAGAAAGCATGACAGGCTTTATTCGCCGAACTGATCTGAGCCGTGATCGCGCTGAACAACGTGCTGACCGTTTTGCAGTTGGTGAAAAAGTTGATGCAATCGTGACTAGCGTGGATAAGAAAAGTAGGAAATTGTCTCTGTCGATTAAGGCACGTGAGTCGGCTGAGGAAAAGCAGGCCATGGCGGAATTTGGGTCATCTGACAGTGGTGCAAGTTTGGGTGATATTCTTGGTGCGGCACTTGCAAAGAAAGAAACTAATGACGATGATTAGTCTTCTTTGATCTATTTTCCAGAAAATCTGGCGTCCACCCTTAAATCGAGCCGACCGGTAGCCTTATCGGTTGGTTTTTTCCGGCTTGCAACAAATTCATAAATTTTTACAAGGCCATATTGCAAAGTAGAAAGATTCTAAGTTGACCGCGCAAATGCAAACGGGCATCCTATACCCAATAAATTTAGAGATAATACTTAAGGGAGTGAGCCTGTGACGAGGTCAGAGCTTATCGCCAAATTAGCGGCCAAAAACCCGACACTTTACCACCGCGACATTGAACGGTTGGTATCAACAATTCTTGATGAAGTCAGCGCCGCTCTTGAGCGCGGTAACCGCGTTGAGCTTCGGGGTTTTGGTGCCTTTTCCGTACGCGAACGCAAAGCTCGCCTTGGTCGAAATCCAAGAACGGGAACAAGTGTGCAAGTTTCTGAAAAGAAAGTACCTTTTTTCAAAATGGGCAAAGGTATGCGTGAGCGATTAAACCGTTAGACGGATCACATTATGCGAAGATTGGGTCGCCTTACATGGCTGATCATCACCATTCTCTTGATTACAGTTGCAATTACTTTTGCCACATCCAACGAAACTCCAATCACCCTTTTTCTATGGCCGTTTGACGGCAAATTTACCGCGCCTACCTGGCTCGTGGTAATGTTCAGCTTCATTATTGGCGGCCTATTTAGTATAGCTGTTTTATGGACGCAGTGGTTTGCGATTCGCACAAAACTTTGGCGTTTACAAGGAAAATTCAATAAATTAGAAGCAGAATTAATCCTTCAACAAAATGATTCTAGAACGCCAAACGATATGCAAACCAAAGGCTTTCAAACTGGGAATGGCGCGGTTGATCAAACTTTACAAGATCAGGACGCCAAAACACTCATGTCTGACCCAATGCGGAATATACGTAGATTACGTTGGCCATGATGACCTTGCTGTATTAAATCCGATGGACTCGACACCCTTCTCCTTGAAGAGACGCAGTTATGATCACCAAAACCAAAATTTGTGGTATTGCAACGACGAAAGATTATGTTACCTGCCGGGATGCCGGAGCCGCTTTTGTTGGTATGGTTCATTATCCAGGATCATCTCGACACCTCGATCTAGACGCAC
>MDSV01100800.1_pt1 | contig 10062 bp, 5 predicted proteins | sample 810851 | NCBI WGS metagenome assembly MDSV01 (sample SAMN05326640, study PRJNA326480) | marine metagenome | isolation source: seawater | place: Atlantic Ocean: North East | collected 2012
CCCGAGGCACCACTAGTTGGAACTGGAATTGAGAGTGATGTAGCTCTCGACTCTGGTGTAACAATAGTAGCTAAAAGAGATGGAATAGTAGACAAAATTGATGGAAAAAGAATAGTTATTAAAGCAATTGATGAAAAAGATTTTAGTAAATCTGGTGTGGACATATATAACTTGCAAAAATTTAAGAGATCAAATCAAAATACCTGTATAAATCAAAAGCCTTTGGTTACAGTAGGAGATAAAGTTAAATCTGGAGATATTATAGCAGATGGACCTTCAACTAAAATCGGTGAGCTAGCTTTAGGAAAAAATGTAACTGTAGCGTTTATGCCGTGGCAGGGTTACAACTTTGAGGACTCAATTTTAATTTCTGAAAGATGTGTTACTGATGATGTATTTACTTCAGTTCATATTGAAGAATATGAAGTGATGGCAAGAGATACAAAACTTGGTGAAGAAGATATAACTAGAGACATACCAAATGTTAATGAAGAGTCATTAAAAAATTTAGATGAGTCAGGAATAGTATATATTGGAGCTGAAGTGAAACCAGGAGATATTTTGGTCGGCAAGGTAACTCCCAAAGGAGATTCTGCATCAGGCCCTGAAGAAAAACTTTTAAGGTCTATTTTTGGAGAAAAAGCAATTGACGTAACTGATACTTCACTAAAAATGCCAAGCGGAAGTGGTGGAACAGTAGTTGATGTAAGAGTTTTTAATAGACATGGAATAGAAAAAGATGAAAGATCAATTACAATTGAAAGAGCAGAGATTGACTCAGTACAACAAGACAAAATCGTTGAAGATGAAATATTAGAAAGAAGTATTAAACAAAGAGTTTCTTCGATTTTATCAGGAATTAAATTAACTAAAAGTATTAAAGATATAGAAGAAGGACAAACACTAGATGAAGAAAAAATAAATAAATTAAATTTAAATGATATATTTAAACTTCCTTTATCTGATGAGAAAAAAACACAAGCTCTATCTCAATTAAAAGATCAATATAATTTAGCAAAAAAAGATATTCAAGATAGGTTTGAAGATAAAGTACTAAAAATAAAGCAAGGTGATGACTTATTACCCAGTGTGATGAAAATGGTTAAAGTTTTTGTTGCAATAAAAAGAAGATTGAGACCTGGCGATAAAATGTCAGGAAGGCATGGAAATAAAGGAGTAGTAAGTAAAATAGTTCCTGTAGAAGATATGCCTTATCAAGAAAATGGTAAGCCAGTTGATATAGTTCTAAATCCATTGGGTGTTCCAAGTCGTATGAATGTAGGCCAAATATTGGAGACTCATTTAGGATGGGCATGCAATGAGCTTGGAGAAACTTTAAAAAAATTAGTTAACGAAAACCAAAATAAAATTGAAAAAAATGAAAAAATTTTAAGTTTTTTAAAATCAGTTTACGGTAAAGAAATTTATGATGAGTCTATAGACAAACTTTCAAAAAATGAATTTACTGATTTATGTGAAAATATTCAAAATGGAATTCCTATAGCAACTCCAGTTTTTGATGGAGCTAAAGAACAAGATGTAACTAAAATGTTAGAACTATCAAAATTGCCAAATTCAGGTCAAACAAACCTTTGGGACGGAAGAACTGGTGAAAAGTTTGATAGACCTGTGACTGTTGGAATAATATATATGTTAAAACTTCATCATTTAGTTGAAGATAAAATTCATGCTAGATCAACAGGTCCTTACAGCTTAGTAACACAACAACCACTTGGTGGAAAAGCTCAGCTTGGAGGTCAAAGATTTGGTGAAATGGAAGTATGGGCTTTAGAAGCTTATGGTGCATCATATACATTGCAAGAAATCTTAACTGTTAAATCAGATGATGTCGCTGGTAGGGTTAAAGTTTATGAAACTATAGTTAAAGGAGAGGAAAATTTTGAGTCTGGTGTACCAGAATCTTTCAATGTTTTAGTTAAAGAAATAAAATCATTAGCCTTAAATGTGGAGCTAAATTAAGTATGAAAAAAGAATTAACTGATTTATTTAAAAGTTCAGATATTGAGCAATCCCAAAATTTTAATAGCATTAAAATTACATTAGCTAGTCCTGAAAAAATTAAATCTTGGACTTATGGTGAAATAAAAAAACCAGAAACAATTAATTATAGAACTTTTAGACCAGAAAAAGATGGTCTTTTTTGTGCAAGAATATTTGGCCCTATCAAAGATTATGAATGTTTATGTGGAAAATATAAACGGATGAAATTTAGAGGTATAATTTGTGAAAAATGTGGTGTTGAAGTTACAAAATCAAATGTTCGAAGAGAAAGAATGGGACATATAAATCTTGCAACTCCTGTAGCTCATATTTGGTTTTTAAAATCTTTACCAAGTAGAATTTCATTAACAGTTGATATGAAACTTAAGGATGTAGAAAGAGTTTTGTATTTTGAGAATTTTATAGTTATAGAACCAGGACTTACTAATCTTAAAAAATTCCAATTATTAAATGAGGAAGAATTAATTAAATACCAGGATGAGTATGGTGAAGAAGCATTTTCTGCAGGAATAGGAGCAGAAGCTATATTAGAAATTTTAAAGTCAATAAATTTAGAAGATGAAAGATCCTTACTTATTAAAACAATTAATGAGACTAAATCTAAAGTTGCTGAAGAAAGATCTATAAAAAGATTAAAGTTAATTGAGTCTTTTATAGAAACAGGAAATAAACCAGAATGGATGATTTTAACAGTTGTGCCAGTAATACCTCCAGAATTAAGACCACTAGTACCATTAGATGGAGGTAGGTTTGCAACATCTGATCTTAATGATTTGTATAGAAGAGTGATTAACAGAAATAATAGGCTTAAAAGACTAATAGATCTTAAAGCACCTGATATTATTGTTAGAAATGAAAAAAGAATGTTACAGGAATCAGTTGATGCTCTTTTTGATAATGGTAGACGTGGTAGAGTAATAACTGGTACAGGAAAAAGACCACTTAAATCTTTAGCAGAGATGCTAAAAGGAAAACAAGGACGTTTTAGACAAAATTTACTTGGCAAAAGAGTTGATTACTCAGGAAGATCGGTAATTGTAGTTGGACCTGACCTAAAACTACATGAGTGTGGGCTACCTAAAAAGATGGCATTAGAATTATTTAAACCATTTTTGTATGCTAGATTAAATAAATTAGGATTAGCATCAACAATTAAACAGGCAAAAAAATTAGTTGAAAAAGAAAGAGATGAAGTTTGGGATGCTCTAGAAATAATTGTTAGAGAACATCCTGTAATTTTGAATAGAGCCCCAACTTTACATAGATTAGGTGTTCAAGCATTTGAACCTAAATTAATTGAAGGAAATGCAATTGAATTACACCCACTAACTTGTGCAGCATTTAATGCAGATTTTGATGGAGATCAAATGGCAGTACATATCCCATTAAGTTTGGAGGCACAATTAGAAGCTAGGGTACTCATGATGTCTACAAATAATATATTAAGTCCTTCAAATGGAAAACCTATAATTGTACCAAGTCAAGATATGATACTTGGAATATATTATCTATCTCAACCTCCATATCAAACAGATAAAGTTGAGGGATATTTTGTAAATAATGATGAAATTGAACATGCTTTAGAAATTGGAGAAATAAAAGTTCATTCAAGAATAGCTTCTAGATTTAGCACAATTGATGAGAAAGGTAATTTAAAACTTGAAAAACATATAAGTACGGCTGGAAGATTTTTATTAGCAAATTTATTGCCAAAAAATATCAATAATAAATTTTCTTTAATTGACAGACTTTTACCAAAAAAAGTAGTTTCAGAGATAATTGATCACGTATTCAGATTCTGTGGACAAAAATCTACTGTTATTTTCTGTGATAAATTAAAAGATCTTGGATTTAAACATGCATTTAAAGCTGGAATTTCATTTGGAAAAGATGATTTGGTTATTCCTGAAAACAAACAACAATTAATTGAAGAAACGAAAAAGTTAATTTCAGATTATGAAAATCAATATTCAGAAGGATTAATCACTAGAGGAGAGAAATATAATAAAGTAGTTGATGCTTGGTCTAAGTGTACTGACAAAGTAGCTTCTGAAATGATGAAAAGAATTTCTGCAACTGAAGTTACAAAAGATGGACTGAAAATTAATTCAGTATTCATGATGGCAGATAGTGGAGCAAGAGGTTCAGCAGCTCAAATGAAACAATTAGCAGGCATGAGGGGTTTGATAGCAAAACCATCAGGTGAAATTATTGAATCTCCTATAACATCAAATTTTAAAGAAGGATTAACTGCTTTAGAGTATTTTAATTCAACGCACGGTGCTAGAAAAGGGTTAGCTGATACAGCTCTTAAAACAGCTAGTTCTGGTTATTTAACAAGAAGATTGTGTGATGTAGCTCAAGATTTAACAATAACTAAACAAAAATGCGATATGAATTGTGGATCCATCAAACTCACAGAAGTTTTAGAGGGTGGAAACATTATGGTTAGTTTATCAGAGAGAGCTTTAGGAAGAGTCTTGGCTTCAGATGTAAAAAATCCTCTTACTGGTGAAATAATTCTAAAAAAAGAAGAGATGATAGATGAGGCCGGTTGTGAAAAAATAGACGCTGCAGGTGTAAAATACTTGAATGTACGTTCCGTAATAACTTGTGGCTCAAAAGAAGGCGTATGCGCATCCTCATATGGAAGAGATTTGTCTAGAGGAAAAATGGTCCACGTAGGCGAAGCAATTGGAATGATTTCAGCCCAATCAATAGGTGAACCAGGTACTCAATTAACTATGAGAACCTTCCATGTTGGTGGAACTGCATCTGTTAAACAGGAGTCTCAAATTGTTTCAAGTTCTGAAGGATTACTAAAAATTATCAATACCAATTTATTAGAGGACTCTAAAAAAAACTTGATCGTAATGGGAAGAAATACTGAAATTTCTATAGAAGATGAAAAGGGATTACAAATTGCACTTTATAAAATTCCTTACGGTTCTAAACTTAATTTTAAAAATGGAGATAAAATAAAAAAAGGTGCAAAAATATGTGAGTGGGACCCTTATACTACACCAGTGATTGCAGAAAAAAGTGGAATTGCAAACTATGTTGATTTAATTGATGGTTTATCAATTTCTGAAACGTTAGATGATGCAACAGGAATATCGACTAAGACAGTTGTTGATTGGAAAACTCAATCAAAAAATACTGATTTAAAACCTAGAATTACTCTAAGAGATGATAAAGGAAATGTAATAAAAAAAGCTGACGATAATGAAGCAAGATATTATCTTGTACCAGATTCTATTTTATCTGTAAAAGATGGACAAAAAATTTCTGCTGGTGACGTAATAGCTAGACTTCCAAAAGAAACAACTAAAACTAAAGACATAACAGGTGGATTACCGAGAGTTGCTGAATTGTTTGAAGCAAGAAAAGCAAAAGATAGTGCAATTATAGCTGAGAATGATGGAAAGGTAGTTTTTGGTAAAGAAGTAAGAGGTAAACAAAGAGTATCAATAGTTTCTGATTCTGGAGAAACTTCAAATTATTTAATACCTAAAGGAAAACATATAAACTTTAATCAAGGAGAGGGAATTAAAAAAGGCGAGTATTTATTAGATGGACAACCACTTCCTCACGATATTTTAAGAATTCTTGGTATAGAAGAATTAACTGAGTATTTTGTTAATCAAGTTCAAGAAGTTTATAGATTACAAGGAGTAATTATTAATGACAAACATATTGAGGTTATTTTAAGACAAATGCTTAAAAAAATTGAAATCAAAGAAAGTGGAGATTCAAATTTATTACCTGGCGAAATAATTGACAGAATAAAGTTTAATGAAATAAATGAAAAATTAAAATCTGAACAAAAGAAAGTTGCTAAAGGAGAGAGAGTATTAATGGGTATTACTAAGGCATCATTACAAACTGAATCTTTTATTTCTGCAGCATCATTCCAAGAAACCACAAGAGTTTTGACTGACGCTGCAATTAAAGGTAAAGTTGATAAATTATCAGGGTTAAAAGAAAATGTTATAGTTGGTAGATTAGTTCCTGCTGGAACGGGCTCAGTAAAAAGTATTTGGAACAAAAAAGCTAATGATGATGATAAAAAATTCTTATCAGATCAAGATAAGGTAGAGTCATCAGAAACCCAGGTAAATCAATAAAAAATAAGCATTTAAGATGGTATTTTAAATTGACAAAATACATTTCTATAGTATTTTGGCGATAATTTTTTGGTTGGAATGTAGTACCCAGTACTAAACGCTGCCATAGAAATCAAAGCTAATTTCATCAAAAAATTAAAAGGAATTTTATGCCAACTATAAACCAGTTGTTAAAAAAAAAACGTATTAAACAAAAAACTAGGGATAAAGTCCCTGCGTTAGAAAAATCACCTCAAAAAAGAGGAGTTTGTGTAAAGGTATATACTACAACTCCCAAGAAACCAAATTCAGCATTAAGAAAAGTTGCAAGAGTAAGACTTTCAAATGGTCATGAAGTAACATCCTATATTCCTGGAGAAGGACATAATTTACAAGAACACTCAGTTGTTTTAATCAGAGGAGGAAGAGTAAAAGATTTACCAGGTGTCAGATATCATATCTTAAGAGGAAACTTAGATACGCAAGGCGTAACCGCAAGAAAACAACAAAGATCTAAATATGGAGCAAAGAAAGGTAAGTAAAAATTTATGTCAAGAAAAAGAAAAGCTCCAAAAAAAATACCAATCGTAGATCCGAAATATAAATCTGTAATCATTCCCAAGTTAATTAATTCTATAATGTATGATGGAAAAAAAACAGTAGCAGAAAAAATAGTTTATGATGCCATTGATAGAATAAAAACAAAATCTAAAGAAGAGCCAATTACAATCTTTAATGAGGCTATTAATAATTTAAAACCAACTGTAGAAGTTAGATCTAGAAGAGTTGGTGGTGCAACATATCAAGTCCCAGTTGAAGTCAAAGCCAAAAGATCACAAGCATTAGCATTAAGGTGGTTAATTGATGCTTCTAGAAAAAGAAAAGATAAAAATATGTCTGATAAAATTTTCAATGAAATATATGATGCATATCAAAACAGAGGATCAGCAATTAAAAAAAAAGAAGATACACATAAGATGGCAGAGTCTAATAAAGCTTTTGCACATTTTAGATGGTAAATTATTATGCCTAGAACTCACACATTAGATAAATATAGAAACATTGGTATCATGGCACATATCGATGCAGGGAAAACAACAACAACAGAAAGAATTTTATATTACACTGGAAAAAGTCACAAAATTGGTGAAGTTCATGATGGAGCAGCAACAATGGATTGGATGGAGCAAGAGCAAGAAAGAGGAATTACAATCACATCTGCTGCAACGACCTGTTTTTGGAGAGAACATCGAATTAATATAATTGATACTCCAGGTCACGTTGATTTTACTATTGAAGTAGAAAGATCTTTAAAAGTTTTGGATGGAGCAGTTGCAGTTTTTGATGGAGTTGCTGGTGTCGAACCCCAATCAGAAACTGTCTGGAGACAAGCTGATAAGTACAAGGTACCAAGAATCTGCTTTGTAAATAAATTGGACAGAACAGGTGCAGATTTTTTTAGATGTGTAGAAATGATAAAAGATAGACTTGGCGCTAAACCTTTAGTTTTGCAGGTACCAATAGGAATAGAAGCTTCATTACAGGGCGTAGTTGATTTAGTAAAAATGAAAGCAATTGTATGGAAAAACGAAGATTTGGGAGCTGCTTGGGAAGAAAAGGATATTCCAGAAGATCTAAAAGAAGTAACTAAAAAATATAGACAAGAATTAGTAGAAACAGCAGTTGAACAAGATGAAAAATTAATGGAAAGCTACTTAAATGGTGAAGAAATTAAAAACGAAGATTTAATTAGATGTATAAGAAAAGGATGCTTAAATTTTGACTTTGTTCCGGTATTAACAGGTTCTGCTTTTAAAAATAAAGGGGTTCAACCTCTTTTAGATGCAGTTGTAGACTATCTACCAAGCCCAAAAGATATCGGATCTATCAATGGAACAAAACCTGGGACAGACGAAGAAATAAAAGTTGAATTTAATGACAATGAGCCATTCTCAGCTTTAGCATTTAAAGTTGCAAATGATCCTTTTGTAGGAACGTTAACTTTTATAAGAGTTTATTCTGGAACAATAAAATCAGGAACAGGAATATACAATACATCAAAAGAAAAAGAGGAAAGAGTTGGTAGAATGTTATTGATGCACGCAAACTCTAGAGAGGATATTAAAGAAGCAAATACAGGTGATATAGTTGCTTTAGCAGGTTTAAAAAATACAATAACTGGACATACACTAGCGAATGAGGATACACCAATATTATTAGAACCTATGGAGTTTCCTGACCCAGTAATAGAAATTGCAGTCGAACCAAAAACTAAAGCTGACCAAGAAAAAATGGGTGAAGCCTTAGGAAGGCTAGCTAAAGAAGATCCTTCCTTTAGGGTTACATCAGATGAAGAGTCTGGTCAAACAATTATAAAAGGTATGGGCGAATTACATTTAGACATAATCGTAGACAGAATGAAAAGAGAATTTAAAGTTGAAGCAAATGTAGGAGCACCTCAAGTAGCTTATAGAGAAACCATTTTAAGCGCTGCTGAATTCGATTATACTCACAAGAAGCAAAGTGGTGGAGCTGGACAATTTGCAAGGGTAAAATTATCTGTTGAACCTTTAGAACCTGGTAAAGGTCGAGAAGTAGAAAGTAAAATTAAAGGTGGAGCTATACCTAAAGAGTTTATACCTGGTGTTGAAAAAGGAATAGAAACTATAGCCGATGGAGGTATATTGGCAGGTTTTCCATTAATAGATTATAAGGTTACAATAATAGATGGCTTACACCATGATGTAGATTCAAGCGTTCTAGCATTTGAACTTGCTTCGAGACAATGTTTCAAGGAAGCATGCACAAGAGGAACGCTTAAGCTTTTAGAACCTGTTATGAGAGTTGAAGTTGTTACACCAGAAGATTATATGGGAGATGTTATTGGTGATTTAAATAGTCGTAGAGGTCAAATAAATACACAAGAGCAAAGAGGAAATGCAACAGTTATCACAGCTATGGTACCTCTAGCAAATATGTTTGGTTATATAAATAGTTTAAGATCAATGTCACAGGGTAGAGCGCAATATTCTATGTTTTTTGATCATTACGATAAAGTTCCACAAAATGTACAAGAAGAAGTAACAAAGAAAACTGGATAATTAAAATGGACAATCAAAATATTAGAATTAAATTAAGAGCATACGACAATAAAATTTTAGATCAATCAACCGAAGAAATTGTAAACACAGTTAAGAGGACAGGCGCTAATATAAAAGGTCCTATTCCATTACCAACTAAAATAGAAAAGTTTACTGTACTTAGATCACCGCATATTGATAAAAAAAGTAGAGAACAATTTGAAACTAGAACACATAAAAGATTAATTGATATAATTGAACCAACACCACAAACTGTTGAAGCTCTAATGAAGCTAGACCTAGCATCAGGTGTGGATGTAGAGATAAAAATATAAATTTATGACTGAAGTTACTTTAATTGGAAAAAAAATAGGTATGACTAGAGAATTTTATAAAACTGGACAATCTGTTCCTGTTACTGTCATTAAAATGGAAAAGGGCAGAATTATTGATTTAATTCAAGAAGACAAAAGAGGTTATAAAGCAGTTCAGGTCGGATTTGGAAAAATTAAAAATTCAAAACTTTCTAAAGCAATGAAGGGCTATTTTACAAAAAAAAATACTGAACCAAAGAAAAAGTTAAAGGAATTTAGAGTTACTAGTTTAGAAAACTATAAAGAAGGAAATGAACTAGGCTTAGAAGTTTTTAAAGATGTAAAATTTGTTGATATAAAATCTACTACCATTGGAAAAGGATTTGCTGGAGCAATGAAAAGACATAATTTTTCTGGATTAAGAGCTTCACACGGTGTCTCAGTATCACATAGAGCACATGGATCTACTGGTCAAAATCAAGATCCAGGAAAAGTATTTAAAAATAAAAAAATGGCTGGGCATATGGGTAACAAAATAAG
>MDSV01032320.1_pt1 | contig 10061 bp, 13 predicted proteins | sample 810851 | NCBI WGS metagenome assembly MDSV01 (sample SAMN05326640, study PRJNA326480) | marine metagenome | isolation source: seawater | place: Atlantic Ocean: North East | collected 2012
AATAATTGTTAAAGATCCACCTTCTTCAATATTTCTCGCTGCACCAAAAAATCTTTTCGGCCTCTGAAGTGCATTTGCATCAACACCTCCAGTTAAAACTTTGCCCGAACTTGGAATTACAGCATTATATGCTCTTCCTAATCTTGTTATTGAGTCTAATAAAATAACTACATCTTTTTTATGCTCTGTTAGTCTTTTAGCTTTTTCAATAACCATTTCTGCAACGGCTACGTGTCTTTGAGCTGGTTCATCAAATGTAGAGCTGATTACTTCTCCTTTTACGGTTCTTTGCATGTCTGTAACTTCTTCTGGACGCTCATCAATCAATAAAACCATCAGATAACACTCGGGATAATTCTTAGCTATAGAATTTGCAATACTTTGCAAAATCATTGTTTTGCCAGCCTTTGGTGGTGAAATAATTATAGATCTTTGTCCTTTACCAATTGGACTTACAAGATCAATTAACCTTGGTGTTAAATCGACTTTTTTTTCTACCTTTGTTGTTTCAACTTCCATCACTAGCTGTTTATCTGGATAAAGTGGTGTTAAGTTATCAAATGCAATCTTGTGTCTTGCTTTTTCTGGTTCTTCAAAATTTATTTTACTAACTTGTAAAAGTGCAAAATATCTTTCACCTTCTTTTGGAGCTCTAACCGGTCCCTCAACCGTATCTCCTGTCCTTAAACCAAATTTTCTAATCTGACTCGGACTTACATATATATCATCAGGTCCTGGAAGATAATTTGACTCCATTGCTCGTAAAAAACCAAAACCATCTTGCAATAACTGTAAAACTCCAACCCCGGTTATTTCTTCTTTTTCAGCAACTTTTTTAAGGATAGCAAAAAGAATTTCCTGTTTTCTTAGTGTGCTGGCATTCTCAATGCCAAGCTCCTCTGCTTGTGTAATAAGCTGTTCAGATGATTTTAGTTTTAATTCTTGAATGTTCATGATTATTTATTTGATAAGGACCTATCAGATGTACCTAATATATATGCTAGGATTGTTATTTCAACCCTAGATTGGCTTAAAAATAGCTAAAAATACAAGAATTATTAAAATTACGGTTGGTATTTCGTTGATTATCCTAAAAAATTTTGCAGATTTCGTATTTGTAGAATTTCTTAAAGAAACAAGACACCTTCCCAAATATTCATTATATCCCGATAACAAAATTACTAAGACAATTTTTATTTGAAACCATAAGTGAGAAAAAATTTCTATCCCATTTAGATAAATTAATACCAATCCAAAAATCCAAGTAAATATCATAGCTGGACGCATAATATAAAAGAAAAGTCTTCTTTCCATTAATTCAAATGTATCTGTTACTTCTTTTTTTTCTTTGTTCTCAACGTGATAAACAAAAATTCTGGGAAGATACAAAAGACCAGCCATCCAGGAAATAACAGCAATTAAATGTAGGCTTTTAAATAATAAATAACTACTCATAACTTAAACATGGACATTTTTTAAATTGATTGGGACATTGTATCTTTGGTGGAAAAAGCTTTCCATTGAAATTATAATCTTGTTTATTAATAATTAAATCAGAGATTGATTTTATATAGTTTTCGTTTGTTCCAAGGGCTGGGACTCTTAAATATTTTTTACAGCCATTTTTGTCTGCAAGTTCTTTATATTCTATATCTAATTCAACCAAAGTTTCGGAATGCTCTGATACAAATGCAATAGGAACTAAAACAATGTGTTTTCCTAATTTTGAATTTTCCACTATTATATCTTCAGTAGATGGGCCAATCCATTTCAGAGGTCCCACGCGGCTCTGATAACTTAGTATCCAATCTAAATCTTTGATATTTATAGACTTAACAATTTTATCAACAGATTGTTCTACTTGCCATTGATATGGGTCACCTTTTTTAATATTTTTTTGAGGTAATCCATGAGCGGAAAAAATTAATTTAAAATTTTCTAAATTATTAATTTTCTTTAATATTTCGTCTTTGTGGGCTTGAACAAAATTATGATCAGTTGGATAACAACAAATCGTAGATGTCTTTATTTTAAAACTATTTTTTAAACAAATATTATTCCATTCTTTAATTGATGAACCAGATGTTGCCGCTGAATACTGCGGGTATAAGGGCATTAAAATTACTTCATTTGGATTATAATCAATTACATCCTTAACAACATCTTCTGCTCTTGGGTGCCAACATCTCATTACTATAAAGCATTTGTATTTTGATGAGTTGTCTTCTTGATTTAATTTCATCTCTAATGCCGAAGCCTGTTCTTTAGTAAGCTTCAGGATTGGTGATTTACCGCCTAATTCTCCATAAATTTTTTTTGCTGTTGGGGCCCTTCTATTTGCTATTAGTTTTGCTAATGGATATCTTAAGAAACCAGGTAAATTTAAAATAGCTGGATCATTAAATAAATTAAACAGAAAAGGTTCGACACTCTCTAATTTGTCTGGACCTCCTAAATTAAATAAAATTATAGCCTTTCTCATTTATATTCTTTTACTGTTTTAACCAAATATTCAACCATTTCAGGGCTGGTCTCTGGTAGCACTCCATGGCCAAGATTAAAAATGTAGGGGTGGTCTTTAAAAATTTCTAGATATTTTAATGTCTCTTTTTTTAAAGTTTCTTTATCGGTTAGCAAAAATTTGGGGTCTAATCCCCCTTGTATAGGAATTTTTATATCTCTAAGAATTTTTTTTGGATCAACATTATAATCAATGTTAACTCCATCGGGTTTAACAATCTCACAGAATTCCTTATAATTTTTAATCTCTCTTGGAAAACATATAACTGGTACATTTAACGATTTAACATAATTTACCAAATTTAAAGTGGGTGTATAAATGTAATTTGGTAAATCGGATTCTTCTAATAAACCAGCCCAACTATCAAATATTTGAATTACATTTGCTCCATTATCAATTTGATTTTTAATGTGGATCTTTAAAAATTTTTCAATTATTAATAAAATTCTATTTATTAAATATTCATCTTTAAAAAAATCTTTTTTTAATTTTTTTTTAGGAGACTGTTGATTGATCATATAAACTAACAGTGTCCAGGGGGCACCAACGAATCCAATTGTATTTTTGTTTTTTAAATTATGATCTAGGCTAACTTTGTTTATGGCTTTATATACACGATGTACCTTTTCAACAAAATCAATTTTATCTATTTTTGCAATTTCATTTAAGTTTAATTCACCAAGTTTTGGACCAAAGTTTTTTTCAAATTCTACTTTCTGACCAAGTCCATACGGTAATATTAAGATATCAGAAAATATTATTGCAGCATCTAGATTAAATCTTTTTAGAGGTTGTAAAGTTATTTCTGTCGATAATTTTTCATTTAAGCATAGATTTATAAAATTAGTATTTATTTTTCTAATTTCTCTAAACTCTGGTAAATATCTTCCTGCTTGTCTCATTATCCATATAGGATTAAAAGATGTATCTTTATTTATTAATACTTTATTCAAAGGTTTCATATAAAAGCTTTATAAATATAGTAGTTGTAATATATCCTGTGAATAAAGGTGATTAATTTTTATAAACATTATATTCACAATTTACCAACATCCTAAGTCAGTAAAATTGTTTAAAATGAAGCTTTTTTACTTGTGTTATTTTTTGTGGATTGTTTTAACCTGTTTATTATTAATGTTAATAAATAGCATATTTTACAAGCTTAATTAGAGAAATTTTAAATTGTGTAATTTAATTAAAATAATACAAATTAATTAACTATTTATTCATGAACAATACATATCAAATATATTTAATATCAGATTCGACAGGCGAAACATTAGATAGAATATTTTTAGCTCTTAAAGCACAATTTTTAAATATTGAATATAAAATCCATTCTTATTCTTTTACTAGGACTGAAAATCAAATTTTAAAAATTCTTGAAGACGCAGAAAAAAATAGTAATTCAATAATTTTATATACCATTGTAGATAATAATTTAGCCAAGTATCTGGCAAAAACTAGCGAGGATAAAAAAATCCCATGCTTCGGTGTTTTGGGCAACTTAATTTTAAATTTTTCCAAAATTTTAAACCAAAAAGCAACGCATGAACCAAGTGGGCAACATATATTAAACGAGGAATATTATGATAGAATTGAAGCAATTCAATTTACAATGAATCATGATGACGGAAATTTGATAAATGAAATTGATAAGTCTGATATTATTCTTGTGGGTGTAAGCAGAACAAGCAAAACACCGACCTCAATTTATCTTGCGAACAAAGGTTTTAAAACTTCAAATATTCCTTTAGTAAATGAAAACTCTTTACCAGAAAAGCTTAAACAAAACCCCCAAATGACCTGTGTAGTAGGTCTAAGCACAGAACCAGAAAGATTGGTCGATTTAAGAAAAAACAGAATGAATTCTCTAAGAGAAACGGAGAATATAAAATATACTAGTTTGGAAATTATTAAAAAGGAAGTTTTTAATGCTAAAAAAACTTTTCAAAAATATAAATGGCCACTAATAGACGTTACAAGAAAATCGGTTGAAGAAACCGCAGCCTCTATAATTAAAATTCACGAAATATATTTAAACAATGTTAAATAAAATTATCCTTGCTTCTAAAAGCAAAGTTAGAAAAGACATTCTAGACACAAATAACATCGAGTGTATTGTAGAGCCGTCTAATGTTGACGAAGACGTTATAAAATTAAGTTTAATTAAAGAACAAGCAACCCCTGAAATTATTTCAAAAAATTTAGCTGAATTAAAGGCAAATAAAGTTAGTGAAAAAAAATTAGATCAATTAGTATTAGGCGCAGATAGTGTTATAGATTTAGAAGGTGAATTAATATCAAAACCAAAAAGCAGACAAGATGCAATGCTTATTTTAAAAAAGCTTAATGGAAAATCACATTTTTTAATTAGTTCTGTTTGTATTTCAAAAAATGGATCAATGATATGGAATTATACAGACAAGGCCACGCTAACTATGAAAAATTTGTCTGATAATGAATTAAAAAAATATTTAGCGAAGATATCAGATGAGGCTCTTTATGCTTATAATGTTTACCAAATTGAAGGGGATGGTAGAAATTTATTTGCAAGCATTAACGGTAATGAAGATACAATTATGGGTCTACCAATTAAAAAAATTAAAGAATATTTGAAAATCCAAGGATATTAAAATGAAAAAATATTTTGTTATAGGTAATCCAATAGATCATTCTTTCTCACCAAAACTTCAAAACTGGTGGTTAAAACAAAACAACATTGACGCTATATATGATAAAATTAAATTAGAGGAGCATGAAATTAAAAAATTTATCCAAGATATAAAACTACAAAAGGTAGCTGGTTGTAATGTAACTGTCCCATTTAAAAAAGAAGTAATCTCTTTTTTAGACAAATTGAGCCCAGAAGCAGAACAAACCCAGTCAGTAAATACAATTATTTTTAATGATGGTATTTTGGTTGGACACAATACAGACATTGCTGGCTTTGAGACCGCAATCAAAAAATTAAATTTTACTATAAAAGGTAAGTAAATTTTAATTTTAGGAGCTGGGGGAGTGGTCCCTTCGATAATTTTTGCATTAAATAATATGCATGTCTCAGAAATAGCAATTAGCAATAGAACTAAAGAGAAAGCAGAAAATTTGAAAATTTTATTTAATAAACTGAAAGTTCTAGAATGGGGAACTTTACCAGACTTTGATGTGGTTATAAATGCTACAAGCCTTGGTCTAAATAATGAAATAATAAATTTAGATTTTTCAAATTCAGGAAAAAATAAATTATTTTATGATGTAATTTACAATCCAATTGAAACTAATTTTTTAAAAAAGGGAAAAGAATTAGGAAATATAACAGAAAATGGAAAAACAATGTTTATTTATCAGGCCTATGAAGCATTTAAATTATGGCACAAGATAGAGCCAAAAATTAATAGAGATATATTTAAACTTTTAGATAATGATTAAAATAGGAATTTTAGGAGACATAGGATCTGGGAAAAGCTTTGTTGCCAAAGCATTTGGATACCCGGTTTTTAATGCTGATGATGAAGTATCAAAAATATATCAAAAAGAAAAAAAAATATTCATTAAATTAAAAAAAAAACTACCAAATTATTTATTTTCTTTTCCAATTAAAAAAAAAGAAATTTCTAAAGCTATACTTTCAAATAATTTAAATTTAAAAAAAATAGTGAAAATTGTTCATCCAGAAATCCAAAAAAAAATGAAATTATTTTCGAAAAAAAACAAAGATAAAAAAATAGTAATTTTAGACATTCCTTTGCTTTTGGAAAATAAAATTAATCGTAGAAAAGATATATTAATTTTTGTTTATTCAAAAAAAACAGAAATTTCAAAAAGACTAAAAAGAAGAGAGAATTTTAATATTAAACTAATTAATAAATTTAAAAATATTCAACTTCCGCTTGATTATAAAAAAAAAAAATCCGATTTTATTATTAAAAATGATTTTACTAAAAAAAATATAAAAAAAAGTATAAAATTAATTTTAAACAAAATTCTTTTATGCAAGAGATAGTCTTAGACACAGAAACAACCGGAATATCGGTCAAAGAAGGACATAGAATTGTTGAAATAGGCTGTATTGAATTAGACAATCTGATACCAACTAAAAATAAATTCCACAGTTATTTAAATCCAGAGAGAAAGGTTTCAGAAAAAGCTTTACAGATTCATGGTTATACTGATGATTTTTTATCAAATAAAAAAAAATTTAAGGAAATTAGTGACGAGTTTCTTGAATTTATTCAAGGTAAAAGATTAGTTATTCATAATGCTGAATTTGATTTATCTCATATTAATAACGAACTTTCTTTATTAGGAAAAAAGGAAATTAAAAATGAAATTGTAGATACACTTTCTATAGCTAGAGATAAATTCCCAGGTTCACTTGTGAATTTAGATGCACTTTGTAAAAGATATAGAATTGATAATTCTAGAAGAGTTCATCATACAGCTTTAATAGATTGTGAGTTGTTAGCGAAAGTTTATATTAATTTAATTGATCAAAAAGAACCAACATTAAATTTTCAAATGAATGATAAGCAAAATCATGAGGTAGATCAAAATCTAAAATTATATTTTAAAGGTGTGGTTGAACCAACAAAATTGGAGATAGATAATCATAAAACATATTTAAAAAATTTTCTTAAAAAAAATTTTTTTTAATTGTAATTCTGATTATATAAACTTTCAAAATCTATTTTTTTTTCGAATTTTATTCCAGGATAACCTGAGTTATGAAGTAAGTTCAAAAATGATTTTTCTAAATCAGGATATATTTCAGTTTGAACATCGCAAAGGATAATTTTTTCTAATTCTTTTTTATCTTGAATTTCTTCATTAATTTTAATTACACTTGAATATAATATTTCGAAATAAGATTTTTTTTTATCTTCACTTTTATCTTCAAATTTTAGACAAGTATTTATTTCAACCATTTTATTTTTTAATGGTTTTGAATTTATATCTACTTTTAATTTATATTTTGTAATTTTGTCTTTAACGTGAAGATAGGTTTCTATATCTGGTGTTTCACTTGAAATATCTTTAATAAATTTTAATAAAATTTTATACTTTTCTGTCATTATCATCCTCTATATCTTCAAATTCTCCATCAATAAAATTATTTTTTTCTTTCTTTTTCTTTGAAAATTTTTTTGACATTTTATTAAAAATTAATTTTCTGCTTAAAGGAAAAATCAATAAAAAACCGACCAAATCAGTTGCAAACCCAGGTATTATTAGTAGCAATGCCGCAAAAGCAATCGCTGCACCTGAAATAACTTCATAAGCAGGAGTTTCATTTTTGCTTAATTGGGAAAAACCTGATTTAAGTGTGTTTAAACCTTCATATTTTGCATAGTAAACACCAATTATTGCAGTTGAAAAAATCAGAAAAATAGTTGTAATCGCTCCAATTTGTGAACCAATTTTAATCAAAAGATAAATTTCAATGATAGGTACTAGTATAATTGCTAAAAAAATTGGGTTCATTTGTCCTTAATCTAAATTGCTAGTTGAAATTAATCAACATAGTAATTACTATCATGTCATGAATTACAGTTTTGAATACATTGATATTATTTTATTAGCAATGATAGCTGGATTTATTTTTCTTAGATTGAGGGGCATACTAGGAAAAAGAACTGGATTTGAAGGCAAAGCGCCTTCACAGCTGAAAGAAGTTCTAAAAACTGTAAATCAAGACCAACCAAAAAAAATTAATGAAAATTTTGATCAGGAGGCTCAACAAGAATTTCTTAAAGGTGCAAAAATTGCTTATGAGACAGTTATCACTGATTTTAGTGATAATGACAATAGGATTACAACTAGTAGACCACTTTTAAATAATGAAATTTTCAATCAATTCAATAAAGCTCTTAAAGAAAGAAGTTCTAGAGGACATTATGCGGAAATCACTTTCATTGGTGTGAACTCAGCAACTATTAAAGAGCACAAAAGAATTGGAAAAATATTAAATGTAACAGTAGATTTTATCGCAGAAATTATTACGTGCATTAGAGACAAAGATAAAAAAATTGTGTCAGGTGATCCAGAAAAGATTAAGAAAATTTATGACACATGGGTATTTTCTAAAGATACTACCTCTTCTAATCCAAATTGGCAGCTTGTTAATATATTAACATAATTGACTGATAATATTTCAGACAAAGATAAAAAAGATTGGAATAAATTCGTTAATAATAACGAAAAGTTACCTGATAAAGATTTAAAATTTAATGAAAAAAAAACTTATAAAGTTAGATCAATTGATTTACATGGTTACACTTTAGAAGAGGCAAACAAAATAATAGAAGATTTTATAAACAAAGCTTTCTTAGAGAGTGTTAATAAATTAATCGTCGTTACTGGAAAAGGTCTTCATTCCGAGAATGAAAAAGATCCATATGTATCCAAAGATCTGGGTATTTTAAAATATTCAGTTCCAGAATTTATTTTAAATAATAGTAGTCTAATGATCATGATTAATGAAATAACAGATGCCAAATTAGAAGATGGTGGTAGCGGAGCGTTTTATATTTTTTTGAAAAAAAATAAACTTACAAAATAAATTTTGAGAGATCTGTATCTTTTACTAACGTATCTAAATTTTTGTTAATATATTCTTTATTAATAACAATTTTTTCACCCGAACGATCAGTTGCTGTAAAGCTTATTTCATCTAAAATTTTCTCAATGATAGTATGCAATCTTCTGGCTCCAATATTTTCGACAGTCGTATTTACTTCTGAAGCTATATTGGCGATAGCATCTATTCCATCATCTGAAAATTCAAGATCAACATTTTCAGTTTTCAAAAGAGCCACATATTGTTTTATTAAACTAAAGTCAGGTTCTCTTAAAATTCTTTTAAAATCTTCACTAGTCAAAGCCTCTAGCTCAACTCTAATTGGCAATCTTCCTTGCAACTCAGGAAGTAAATCAGAAGGCTTTGCGAGCTGAAAAGCACCAGATGCGATAAACAAAATATGATCTGTTTTTATTGGACCATGTTTTGTATTTACAGTGGTTCCCTCAATCAATGGTAATAAATCCCTTTGTACACCCTCTCTAGAAACATCTCCTCCAACTCTGTCTGTCCTTGCAGAGATTTTATCAATTTCATCTAAAAAAACTATTCCATTGTTTTCGGTTGAAAGTTTTGCTGCTTTAACAATTTTATCTTGTTCAATTAATTTATCTGATTCATCATTTATTAAAATCTCATGAGATTCTTTTACCGTCATTTTTTTCTTTTTTTCTTTGTTTCCCATAGATTTACCGATCATTTCTCCAATGTTGATCATTCCAACATTTGCCCCAGGCATTCCAGGTATTTCAAAAGAAGCACCACCAGAACCAGTATCACTTACAGCAATTTCTATTTCGTTATTGTCTAAATCTCCATTTCTCAATCTTTTTCTAAAACTTTCTCTTGTTGCCAAACTTGCTTTTTTTCCAACCAAAGCATCTAAAACTTTTTCCTCAGCTGCTTTTTGAGCTTGAGCAAAAACTTCTTTTCTTTTTTTTACTTTTTCCATTGAGATGG
>MDSV01216175.1_pt1 | contig 10061 bp, 9 predicted proteins | sample 810851 | NCBI WGS metagenome assembly MDSV01 (sample SAMN05326640, study PRJNA326480) | marine metagenome | isolation source: seawater | place: Atlantic Ocean: North East | collected 2012
ATAAAAAATATAAAAATTATTGATAATAATCCTTTTATAGAAAATTAAAAAATATTTTATATCTATAAAATATATGATTATAACAGAAAATATAAGCAAAGGAATCTTTCTATTAATTGTTGCTATATGTGGTAATTTTGTTGCTGAAACTATGTCTTGTTCTACACAAAAACTTTTAAATAATAATATGTATGCTAAACATTTAATAGTATTTACAACTATATATTTTTGTATTAGTTATACTGATAATATAGACCCATTTATGAATATAAAAAATGCTATATATATTTATATTGGTTTTATAATGTTTACTAAAATGGATTTAAATAATACTATAATATCTTTTATATTATTATTATGCATTTATATAGGTAAAAATTTTAAAAAATATTATAAAAATAAAAATTTATATATATATAAAAAATTAGAAGAAATAGAAAATTACGTAGAAATTATATTTTATATATGTTTAACATATGGATTTTTAAATTATTTAAATAATCAAAAAGAAGATCATCAAAATAACTTTGATATATATAAATTTTTATTTGGAGTATTAGAGTGTGGAGAAAAATAAAATATAATATAATATTATATTAACTATGATAAAAATATTTTTTTTTATATTTATAATATTCTTATTTTTATATTGTAATAATAAATTAATAGATGGAGGTAATAGTAGTGATAATTTATTTAATAATATAAATATATTTTATATAAATTTAGAAAAAGATAAAGATAGAGACAAAATTATGAAAAAAAATATAAAAAGATTAAATTTAAATGCTACTAGAATTGAAGGAATTGATGGAAAAAAATATAAAAATGAAGATAAATTAAAATTAAATAAAGAGTATTCATATAAAATAAATACAAAATTTTTACCAAGTAATAGTAATAGAGGATGTAATTTATCTCATATATATAGTATTTTAAAAATTAAAGAATTAAACTTAGATTATGGAATTATATGTGAAGATGATTTAGATTTTTCAATAATAGAGAAAGATAAAACAAAAATAAAAGATATAATCAAAAAAGCACCTAAAAACTGGAGTCTAATAAAATTACATAGTAGTCATCCAACAAAATTAGAACAATATAATAAAGAATATTTAGATAATAAAATAGAATTTGTAAAAGTTATACCATATGAATTTACAAATTATTCTTGTATGTGTTATATAATAAATAAAAACTATATAGAAGAGTTTTTTAAAAAATATAATAAAAATAATATATTATTTTTTGAACAGAATTATTTTGTATCAGATATAACTATGTATTTTAGTGATAATATGTATGCTTATACAAAACCATTATTTAAATCAAATAATTTTATAAGTTCAAGAATGGGTCATAAAAATGAATATGATATTATAAGTAATAATTTAATAGATGATTTTTGGAATAAATATAAACTGAAAGGAGGTAGTAAAAATATACTTGATAAAATAGATAAAATATATTTTATAAATTTAGATAAAAGTAAAGATAGATTAGATTTAATGTTAAAATATGGAAAAGATTTAAATCTAAAATTAAAAAGATTTCCTGCTGTATATGGCAAAGATTTAAATAAGGATAAATTAATAGAACAAGGTATTCTAGATAAAAACAATAAATTAAATAAGGGTGAGATTGGTTGTTTTTTAAGTCATGTAAATATTTGGAAAGAAGCAATAAAAAAAAACTATGAACATATTTTAATATTAGAAGATGATATAGTATTTACTGATAATTTTAAAAATAATTTTATTAAATATTATAATCAAGTTCCAAATGACTGGGAAATAATACATTTAGGTGGTTCTAGAATAAAAGGTAAATTAATTAAAAAAAATATAATAAAACCTGTATTTGCAGAAAATCCTGATTGGCGATATAATATGGGCACATATGCTATGTTATTAAATAAAAAAGGCATACAAAAATTATTAAATATAGTATTACCTATAAATAATCCAATAGATTTAGAAATAGCAATTAATAATAAAAAATTAAATATATATTATTTTGAACCAAAACTAATAATTCCAAATAATGATTTTTATTCAGAAATAAGTTTAATAAAAAATAATAAAAAACAGTATTATCAAAAAAATGAAACACATAGTAATGCTACAATAGTAAAAGGTGGTTCAAATAAAATACCAAAAGTAATATATATATGTTATAAAACAAAAAATATACCAGAATATATAATACCAAATTGGAAAAAATTAAATCCTGATTATAAAATAAAATTATATGATAATCAAGATTGTATAGATTTTTTAGAAAAAGAATTTGGTTCTGAATATGTTGATACATTTAATTATATAAAAGATGGACCAATTAAAGCAGACTTTTGGCGATGTTGTATAATTTACAAATATGGTGGTATATATGCTGATATTGATATAAAACCTGTAAAACCTATAAATTTTTTCTTAGAAAATGACACAGATTTATTAACAGTAAGAAGTGGATATAATTTATATGGACCTGGATTTAGTTTAACACCAGAAGTAATTTGTAGTAAAAAAAATAACAAATTATTAAAAATGTGTATAGATTGTTATATAAATTGGTTTAATTTAAAAAAAAAATATAGTTATTGGAATTGGTCTATATGTAGAGTTATGACACAACAATTTCTAGCTTTAATAAATGAAACTACTGAATATGATAAAATACATTATAAAGATAGTGATGGAATTAAATATCAAATAATACATGAAAAACTTGATGAAAATGATAGAAGTGCTACAAGTTCAAAAGATAATGTAGTTTATAAAAATGAAATAATATTATATAATAGATATGAAGATTATAAAGATCATTATTTTAGATAAAAATTACATTTAAATTTTTTTTTATATATATATTATATGATAGATTTAAATTATTATATGATAGATTTAAATTATTATATGATTATTTTTATACTTTTTATACTTTATATATGTTTATTAAAAAAAAAATATATATTAGGTGGTTTTAATTTTAGAACTCCCGATATAAGAGAATATTATTTAAAAAAAAATATGGAAATAATAGATAAAGATAGAATTTTAACTATAAAAAAAGAAAAAAAAAAACTTGAACTAACAAACTATAAATTAAATTGTGTAAATAGTGCTTATATGTTAGATGATAAAGTATGTTCTAAGTTTTTATTACAAAAATATAATTTTCCTACACCAAAATATTTAAAAATTAAAAATCATAGTATATTAATAAGAAATAAAGTAAAAAATTTAATCAATAAATATAATTTAAAATATCCTCTAGTTATAAAACCAGTTCATGGTTCTCATGGAAATGGAGTAAAAACTGATATAAAAGATTTTGACAATTTAATGGAAAATATAAAAAAAGATTATTTAATTGAAGAACAATTAGAAGGAGAAAATTATAGAATATTATTAATAGATGATAAAGTTATAAGTAGTGTAGTATGTAGAGAAAAACCAAATGTGATAGGCGATGGTAAATCATCATTTAAAGAACTTATAAAAATTAAAAATATATCATCACCTTATAATTTAATGCCTGATTATGATTTGTTAAATCAAAATAACATAAATGATAATACAATAATAAAAAAAAATAAAAAAATTATTATAAATAATGTAGTAAATTATCATAAAGGTGCTACACTAAAATATGTTCCTATAACAGATTTTCATAAAGATAATATTGAAATGTTTTCAAAAATTAATAATATATTTGGTTCTAGATTATGTGGAATAGATTTTATAAGCACAGATATATCTAAATCATATAAAGATGGATATGGTGCAATAATTGAATTGAATGCTGGAGCACATGAACTGATTCATTATCAAAATGAATTTGTATCAAAAGAAGAATTTTTTGATGAAGTATTCGAACAATTATTTAAATAATTATGCTCTACCAAAATGTTCTTGTGTTTCAAATAATTCATAATATTCTTTATTATCTTTATAATAATTTTTATATGTTATTAAATAATAATCCCTAGTATACATTCTAGTCTTTAAAGTACAATCTAATATAGTATGTTCTATATTTTTATTTTCTTTTTTAGCATAGTCTATAAGTTTTTCAAGTATAATATTATATTTATCTAAATCAAATGTAGTTTCAATTTTATTTTCTGTTAAAAATTTATCTACAAAATCTTTATTATCTTTATTTGTAGCAGGTATATATGATTGATATAAATTATTAGAAATATTATAGACTATTATATTATTTTTTTTTATATATTTATACAAATCATTATTTAAAAAATGTTCATCAACACCATATTGATATTTATTTGAAAAATTTGTATATTCATCACAATTATTTAATAAACATTTATTTATAAAATTACTAAATATTTTTATAGGAAACATTAAATTTTCTAAATATATAGCACACGCAGTATAAGGTAAATGTTCAATATTAGATTCTTCTAAACGTGGTAAATATTTATAACAATAACCAATTCCAAATCTATTAAAAAACTTATATGGTTCTTTAATTCTTTTATCTTTACTTAATTTAATCATATAATTATGCAGATTTGTTAAATTACCATATATATCTAAATCAACACATAATATTTTATTAGATTTATGATATTTAATATCAAAAAATGGTAAAAATCTAATTAAAGTTCCAAAAGTATCAAAATGTTTATTTAATTTTTTATCAAAAAAATCTGGAAAATTATATTTATATAACTGAATATCATCTTTAATATAATTATTTTTTATTACATCAATTACTGATTCATCATAATAAATACGTAATATATATTTATTTTCATTAGTCCAGTTATATAATTTTTTTAATCCATTTAAATATTTATTCTTTTTTTTTTCACTATGATTCTTATCTAAAAATAAACATGTTGTGATTAGTAAATCATTTTTATCTAAAATAAAATAATTATCTATATCAAAACTATATTCTATATTATCTAATTTTTTATTTATTACAATTTTTTCTCTTTTTTTTTCCACCTATATAATTACTATTTGATAAGTAGTATATATATATTAAAAATAAACATAACAAAAATAATTTTAAATTCATATAATATAATAAAATATAATTATTAAAATTATTACAAAAATATAATTAGTTTTCGATTTATGAAATCCGTTTAATTTTGATTCATATTTATTTAAATATGTAATACTAGCACGAATTGATGTTTCCATATATGATACATGATTATATGAATTATCTGTAAATGAACCTAACGCATATAAATTACTAATATTACCTTTCATAGGTAAATAATGATATTTTCCTCTCGTAAAACCTGTATTATATGACACCCATTTATTATCTTTCTTTTTTAAATTTTGACTAGTAGTAATTTTATAAGGTTGTGGAATTTTTAATTTTTGATTTATTTGAAAAACTGATTCTTCTAAAAATTCATTTAAATTACATTCATCTACTGTTTTATTTATATTTTTACTTTTAACATCTTGTAAGACTACAGTACAAGACCAAACTGTTTTAACTTTTGGATCTTTAGAAATTACTTTTAACCAATTACTTACTGGTGTTATAATTATATTCCAATCAGTATCACAACTCCAACACCAATTATTTGTATAATCAACTATACTATCAAAATGTAGTTGAAAACTGATTCCATTATAATTTGTATTTTTACACCATTTTTTAAAATAATCAAATTCATACCAATTATTTTTTACTTCTAAATCACTATTTTCTAAAATATTTAAAAGTCCTGTTGATTGTGTGCATAAGAAAACTTTATCAGTTTTAAATTTTTTATTATTACTACTAACAACAGAATATATTTTTTTATTTTTAACTTGTAGTTTATTTATCATAGTATTTTTATAAATACGCACATTACTCATTTTACCTAGTTTTTTTTCTAATAATTTATGCCATTTATTTGGTTCTTTAAATTGTTGAAATCCCGCAGTTGATAACTGTAATGTTCCAGCAAAATCATTCATATTTGTATATTCAACAGGAGCATTTATTAATATACTAAATATTCTAATAAATTTTTTACAAGAATCTGATAATGTTGATTTTTCTAATATATCTGCTACAGTATATCTAGTTGTTATTATTTTATATAATAGTATATAATATACAAACTTAAAATAATCACTTAAATCAAAATAATTATACATAAACTTAATTATTTTTAAATTTGTATCTACTATATTACCATATACTACACCTAAATCATCTTCATTTAAACCTAAAGAATCTAAAAATAATTTTGTATATCCATTATAAACTAATACTCTTGGTGAACTTTCACTAAAATACTTATCTTCAATCCACACAGAATTCCAACTTCCACCTAATTGATTTGATTTTTCTATTATATCTACATCTATATTATTTAATGCTAATATATAACCAAGTGATAAACCACAAGGACCACCTCCTACAATAGTATATTTCATTAATTTAATAATAGAAAAAAGTTTAAAATTGATTTTTTTATTGTAAATATTAATTATGACTACTCCTTATAAATCAAATCACTGGTTACTAAAAGGTTGTTATATATTTAGTGCGTATGATTCAGATTTAATAAAAAAAAATGCTGCTATTTCAGCAAATAATGTCAGTCTTATAAAACAAGTTATTAAAAGTGGAATAAAACCATCATATGATATAATTTTAGCAGCAGCTCAACTTGGTAAAAAAAATATTGTAGAAGAACTACTTCAATATAACGAAATATTTCCACTAACAGAAGAATTATTTGGTAAAGCATGTGAAAGCACAAACTTAGATTTAATAAAATATTTAGAAAATATTAATTGTCCTAAATGTGAAAATTCTTTAATAAGAATTATAGGTAATAATCCCACTATCAATATTATTAATTATTCTATTAAAAACTTTTCAAAATATGAATACAGCACATATATTAGTTATGAATGTGATTTAATAACTTCTGCTATTGGAACAGGTAATTTAGAAAATGTTAAATTTATTTATAATAGTTTTATAAAAAATAAAACCAATTATTGTTTTAATTATAAAGAAATTACACACGCCATTTTAGCACCTATGACTGCAGCATGTCAACTACCATATAAGTTTGCTAAAATTATGATTGAATATTTATTAGAAAAAGGATTTTTATATAATGTATCTGTATTACCATGGATTGAAAGTGAAAATAATAATGACTTCAAAGATATTGTTAAAATTTGGAAATTACTATTTGATGATAATAATTTTCTAGGTGGAACAGATTCTATAACTATTAAAAATAATTCAGCTTTTATTTTAAAAATTAATCAAATATTTGATAAAGAATTTTTAAAAAAACATAATTTTTATATAAAATAATTTTATTATATATATATATGAATTATAAAGCAAAATATATTAAATATAAATTAAAATATCTAAGAGCAAAACAATTATATGGTGGTATGGAATCAGAATCAGAAAGTAGAATTAATGAACTCGGTCTAGAACACGATATGAATTTTGATGTTCCCCTTAAATGGCTAGAACCTAATAATTCGGATGAACAGGAACAAACAACTGAAGACGAGAAGGAGGCACGTGAAGACGCTAAAGTCATGATAGATGCCGAACGTAAAAAAATTGAAGATCGTATTTTTTCCAAATACAAAAAATTTCATCAAGAACAAATAGTTAAAGAACAAGCTGAAAAAGAAAAATCTTTATTTAAAAAAACTCGTAGAGAGGGTCAAAAAGATGCTAAACAAGGTGGTATGTTTCCACTAACAGAAGATAGTGAGACTGCAAGAGAAGGCGAAAAAAAGAGAGAAAAAAAACAAGCAATAGAAGCTAGAGAACAAGGAATAGAAAATCCCCTAATAACAAGAAGAACTCCTTCATCACATACATATCCAATTGAACCTTATGGAATTCAAACTGATACAGAAATACCAACCCTAGGAGATTCACCTTCTAAAGAAATAAAAATAAAAACACAAACAGATATAATGCCAAAATTTAATTTAGGAACACCTCAAATACCTACAAAAAAATAAAATATATAGTATAAATATAAATGAAATATTTTATATTTTTTGCATTTTTTATATTTATTCTAGTTGTATGGTATTTTTGTTATTCTAAAACTTTCTATGGAGGTAATAATAAATTACTAGAAAATATATATTTTATAAATTTAGATGAAAGTAAAGATAGACTAGAAATGATGAACAAAGCAGCTAAAAAACATAACTTAAATTTTAAGAGATTTCCAGCATTTCATGGAAAAAAAATAAATATAGATGATTTTATAAAAAAAAATATTATTACAAAGTTTGATGAAAAACCTGGTGATTTAGGATGCGGTTTAAGTCATATTCATTTATGGAAAGAATGTGTAAACAATAATCATGAATATGTTTTAATATTAGAAGATGATGTCATATTAGATGATAATTTTAATACACTATTTAATAAATACTATAAACAAGTTCCAGATGACTGGGATATGATACATTTAGGAAGTTCATGGTTAAAAGGCAAAAAAATATCTGATAATGTATTAAAAACTAATAGAACTGTAGGTGCTTATGCTATATTATTTAAATTAAATACATTAAAAGACCTAATAAAAAATAAAATACCACTTAAAGCACCAGTAGATTTAGCAATAGGAGCATTTATAGATGAAAATGAAAAAAAATCTTATGCTTTTTATCCACCATTAATTAAACACAATAATGATATATCATCTGATAGACAATCTATGTATGCAAATAAAAAAGTTTTTCATGATAAAAGTCAAGCAAATATTCAGGTATTATAATTATTAATTCCATGGATAATCTGAATATCGTGTTTTAATTATCTTTTTATCATCATCATAAATATTACAACATAAATTATATCTATCTAATCCATCACTACAATATTCTTTTGGAGAACATCGTTCACTAAATAAATATAAATTATATTTATTATTTAAATCTTTTGTAAATCCTGATAAAATTATATTTTTATCGTAATAGTTTAATAATTCTAAATAAAATTGTTTTGTAAAAAGATGATAAAAACTTGTTCCTGGATTAGATGAATTTTTAGGAACTTCTAAACTGAGCATATGATCTATTAATTTTTTAAATAAAGGATTATTAGGTTTTGATGCTATTATACCTTGATATATTGATTTATTATTTTTATTCATAACTGTATATAAATCAATATTATTTTTATTAAAAATTTCATCAACATTCATAATTAATTCAGTTTTAATATCTAAATAAATTCCACCAAATTTATATAAATAACAATATCTAAATAAATCTGCTTTATGTGGTCCTTTATAAATATTAAATTTTTCAACTACATCTTTATTATAATATTTATTCAAAAAATTTATTATATCATTATCATCAAATATTATATATTCATAATTGGGTGCATATTTCTTTATATTTTTTAAAACTTTATCAGGAATTTTATTTTTTGTATGATATGTGCTAATTATTTTTTTTGGAATATCATTATTTAAATTACCACCTTTAAATTTATTAAATATACTTAAAAAAATACATAATAAAAATATAAAAATTATTATTTTATTAAATAATTCAAGCATTTATATATATATTATTTATTTTTATTTTATTCTAAAGTAATATATTTTTACATATTTTATTAAGCAAACTAGTAATCATCTTCATCAATTAGTTCTCTATTTTTTTCATTCATAATATCAATTTTATAATTTATAAAATCTACACCATCTGTATATGTTTCACTAATACCCCATATAAAATTATTATAATATTGAATAGTTATCCATAAATAATCTGTAACAGTATATTTATCAGCTATTTGTATTTTATGATAAAACATAGGTTTATTATATTGAGTTAAAATTAAATATTTTAGTTCAGTTTTTATTTTTTTTGATATATGTTTCTTTATATCAGGTTCAATATCTAATTTAATTAAATTAATATCTTTAATCCTTGGCATAATTATTTCTTCTCTATTTTCAGGTATTTCTGATTCTTCTATATTTTCAGGTATTTCTGATTCTTCTATATTTTCAGGTATTTCTGATTCTTCTATATTTTCAG
>MDSV01010007.1_pt1 | contig 10060 bp, 8 predicted proteins | sample 810851 | NCBI WGS metagenome assembly MDSV01 (sample SAMN05326640, study PRJNA326480) | marine metagenome | isolation source: seawater | place: Atlantic Ocean: North East | collected 2012
CGTATTCCTATCACATCAGTTGTGTTATTCTCATCATCATGTTTGTAGAATTTGAAATGGAGCGCTTACAGTCACTTTATGAAAATGAAGTGAAATACAACCTAAGTGACAGCGGAAATCATCCCCTATCGATGAATGATCTTCTGTCTGATGATGAGATATCAAGAATCCTCAACATGGAAATCTATTATGGTTACACAACTGGTGATCCAAAGCTTTTATCTGCGATTGCATCCTGGTACCCAGAAAAAATTAATGAAAACAACATTCTCGTAACCAATGGTTCTGCGGAGGCCAATTTCTTGATTGGCTGGACATTGCTTGAGCCTGATGATGAGGTTGTTATGGTTCTCCCAAATTATATGCAAGTACCTGGCCTGGCAAAAAATCTGGGGGCAAAAGTAAAAACAATTCACCTCAAAGAATCTCTTGGATGGCACCTAGACCTTGATGAGCTTGCATCAATGGTCAACGATAAAACAAAATTGATTTCCATCTGCAATCCAAGCAACCCAACCGGCGCAGTAATGACTGATAAAGAAATGCAGTCGATTGCTGAGATAGCAGAAAAATGTGGTGCTTACATACACTCAGATGAGGTTTACAGGGGTTCTGAACTTGACGGTAAAGAAACAAAGAGCTTTGTTCATTTTTATGACAAATCAATTATCTCTTGTGGTCTCTCAAAATCATTTGCCCATCCAGGTCTAAGAATTGGGTGGCTGGTTGCATCGCCAGATATCATCCAGAACATTTGGACTAGAAAAGACTATACGACTCTGTGTGCTTCAGTGATTTCACAAGAAATTGGCACTAAGATCATGACCGAACCAACCAGAGATAACATCTTGGGCCGCTCAAGTAAAATGCTTACAGAAAATTTAGTGTTGTTTCAAAGCTGGATAGATAGTCATAAGGGGCTTTTCACATTCGTACCTCCCAAAGCTGGGGGCATGGCTTTTGTAGGTTACAACATGGATATCAATAGTACTGAGTTTGTTCATAAACTGAGGGTTGAACAGAGCGTATTGATTGTTCCTGGAGATTGTTATGGAATGGATGGATATCTCAGATTTGGAATAGGGGCAAATCAAGACTACTTGAGTGAAGGCTTAGAGCTAGTCAGTGCCTGCATAAAGTCTTTGGGCTATTGAAGAACTCAATCTTAAATATAGCTGTAGATACGCCTGTATCTCAGATTTTCGACTATTATCCACCTGAGGACTCAGATTACACCCCAAAAATAGGACAAAGGGCTTTGGTTCCCTTTGGAAGAAGAGAGGTTGTCGGTTTTATTCATGGAATATCGAATAATTCTTCTTTACCAAAAAAGAAAATTAAGTCCTGTAAATCGATAATTGATAGGGATCCCCTGATTAACGAAGGGGCTCATGAGTTAGTTTCGTGGTGTAAAAATTACTATCACCATCCTCTTGGAAAAACCTATGCTACAGCAGTTCCAAAATATCTTAGAGCAGGCAAAACTCCAACCATTGAAAAGATGCTTTTTGAAGAATCCAAAGATAAAAAAAAGCTAAAAGTCCACCAAAAGAAAGCCTATGATGATTGTATAAAGCTGCTCAAAAAACCCGCCCCTATTCTTCTTAATGGAGTAACCGGCAGCGGCAAAACGGAGATATATCTTCACCTGATGGAGGGGGTTCTTTCTAAAAAAGAACAGGTACTTTTCTTGGTGCCTGAGATTGGCTTAACTCCTCAATTATATGAGGCAATAACCTCAAGGTTTGGAAATTGTGTTGGTCTAATCCACTCATCAACTTCAGACAAATCGAGGGCAAAGGCGTGGCTTGCTGCTAAAGAAAACAAGCTCTCAGTCATCTTGGGGACTCGCTCTTCCATATTTGTTCCTTTTCACTCTCTTGGGCTGATTGTTATTGATGAAGAACATGATGAATCATACAAACAGCAATCTGGACTGATGTACTCTGCCAGAGACCTTGCTGTTGTCAAAGCTAAAAAATCGGGTTGCGCTCTAGTTCTGGGGTCTGCAACACCTTCCTATGAGAGCCTGCTGAATACTGAGAAAGGCAAGTATAGTGAGGTTCGACTCACTAAGAAAGTTTTCTCTGCGAGGGGCCCTGAAAAAAAGCTCATCAATCTTAACACCAACTCCTCAACAAAGGGTTTGAGTGACCCATTATTCAGATCTATCTCTAAAGCATTAGAAAAAGGCGAGCAATCACTCTTGTTTATAAATCGAAGAGGTTACTCGCCAGTAACGATGTGTGGAGAGTGCGGCAAAATAGATGAATGCCCAAGATGTGAAAGCAACCTGGTCTCATACAAGGGCACGGGAAAGCTGAAATGTCATCATTGTTCCTATCAAAAAAGAGCTGTGATGAACTGTGAGGTTTGTGAAGGCAAGAAAATTACAGTTGGCCATGGCACCGAAAAAATTGAAGAAGAGCTAAAGGATAAATTCCCAAATGAGATGATCATCAGAATTGATCGTGACACAACAAGCAGTAATAAAAAAAGAAGAGAGGCATTCGACTATGCCAAGTCTGGTAATGCAAAAATTCTAGTGGGAACACAGATGCTTACAAAAGGCCATGATTTTCCAAATCTATCGCTTGTGGCTTTTATTAATGTTGATCAAGGTCTTTTTGGTAGTGGCTATAGAAGCAGCGAGCGTTTTGCTCAACAATATTATCAAGCATCTGGAAGATGCGGGCGAAGGAACAAAAAAGGCTTGGTGTTGTTACAAACACATAATGCAGAAAATGAGGCGCTTCAGGCGCTTCTGAATGATAGCTACATGTCATTCTATGAAAAAAACAAGGAAGATAGAAAGCGTTTGCAATGGCCTCCATATACTTATTCCTTTTTGGTAAGGGCCGAGTCTCAAAGTGAAAGTAAGATGTTTAATTTCTTAGACATTGTTGCTGAATATGTGAAAAATTCCGAGGATATAAGCTCAATTAAGCTTCTTGGGCCCATTCAATCCCCAATTGGAATAATTCGGGGCAAGAAAAGGGGACAGTTGATGCTTATAAGCAAGAATAGAAAAAAATTACACATGATTGGCGGACGATTGATAAGCTTTATTGATGCAAAAAAACTTGGAACAAAAGTAAAATGGTCAATAGATGTAGACCCTACTGATCACTCATGACAATGGAAGAAAAAATAAAACGCCTCATCATTGATGCATTGGCTAAAAGCCAAGGCGTTAAAGAGAATGAGCTGGATGAGATTGGTCTCGAGCTTTCTAGAAATAGCAATAATGAGCATGGAGACTTTTCCAGTAACATTGCGCTTAAGCTAGGAGGTAAACTCAAGACTCCTCCAATGAAAATTGCTGAGGAAGTCATTAGTTCTCTAGAGACTTCTGTTGAGCTAGAACGAGCGGAGTTTGTAAAGCCTGGTTTTATAAATTTCTATCTCTCCGCTGAAAAAAAGCATAGCATTCTTGAAACCATATTGAGCCATGGCAGTGAGTTCGGTTCGTCTTGTGCTTCGAAAAAAAAGAAGATTCTTCTGGAGTTTGTCTCAGCAAATCCAACTGGGCCACTCCATGTTGGGCATGGGCGTCACGCTGCTTATGGTGATTCGCTGGCACGTCTTCTAAGAAAAGCCGGTCACGAGGTTTTTACAGAGTATTACCTCAATGATGGCGGGAGACAGATAGATATCCTTTGTTTAAGTGTTATGTTTGAGATGCTTCATGCTGAAGGATTGAAACTAAATCATATCGCTGGCATTTATAAGGGCGCATACATCAAAGAAATTGCTCAAGAATTGATTGAAGAAGGCTTCGAGATAAATAAAAAAGTCTTGCTTCCAGAGGTTAGCGGGTCAGCTGACGAAATTATTGACGCGTTTATATTAGAAATCAAAGATCTTGTTGGATCTGAACTTTTTCAAAAAATTTCAGATAAGGCCGTTTTGCAGATTACAGAATTACTCAAAAATGATCTATTAGACTTCAGGGTTGGTCAAGATGGTTTTTATTCTGAAAAATCTCTTTTTTCTAAAGGAAAGATTGAAGAGGCTTGTGAAATTATAAAGAAAAATGGAAATTCTTACGAGAAAGACGGTGCACTTTGGCTAGAGTCTACGAAATATGGAGATGACAAAGATCGTGTAGTTATCAGGGAAGACGGGAGGCCTACCTACTTTGCATCTGATATTGCTTACCATCATGACAAGAAAATGAGAGGATTTGATCTTTTGATCAATGTTTTAGGTTCTGATCATCATGGTTATGTTTCGAGGCTTGAGGCAGGCCTTGCCTCGACTGGTAACAAAGCTTCTGACTTAGAGGTGATTTTAATGCAGTTTGTAACTCTATACAGGGGAAAGAAAAAGATTCAAATGTCGACTCGATCAGGCAACTTTGTGCCAATGAGAGACCTTTACTCAGAGGTTGGTGTTGATGCGGCAAGATTTTTTTATATCAGCAGATCTCATGATCAACACTTGGATTTTGATCTAGAGCTTGCGACTAAACAAAATAACAACAACCCTGTTTACTATATACAGTATGCAAATGCTCGAATAAAAAGTGTGCTCAAAGAAAACCAAAAGAGAGGGTATGCCTTTGATGAAAGTTTAGGAAAATTAAACCTTGAGAGGCTAGGCCTGGCTATAGAAGAAGATATCATTTCGCTTTTGGGAAAATACCCAGAAACCATATTAAAAAGTTCTGAGACTAGATCTGTGAATAAAATAGCAAATTATCTAAACTCTTTGGCGCAGCTGCTTCACTCATACTATGGATCAATAAAATTTGTATCGGAAGATAAAGAAACCAGAAATGCTCGGTTGCTTCTATTGGTCTGCGTATCTGTGATTATTGAAGATGGTCTGGAAATTTTGGGCGTTTCCTCTCCCTCTAAGATGTAGTCTTTTTCTTCTTTTTGTATTCAATATCAAGCGATTGAAGTTTCCGATATAAATTTGTGCGCTCCATATCCACTCTTCTAGAAAGCTCACTTATCTTCCCGCCAACAAGCTCTAGCTGTCTTGTTAAATAAGCCCTTTCAAAAAGCTTCTTGGCCTCTTTCATACTTAAAGAAAGAATATTATTTTCTATGAGAATATTTCCGCCTGGTCCTTGCAATGTAATGATTTCTTGGATTTCGTCCACATTGACTATTTCCTTATCTCTTCTTGATAGAAGAGCCTGAACAAGATCGACTAATTGTCTAAAATTACCTGGCCATTGATACTTTGAAAGCATATTTTGTGAAGCCAAACTGAATCTTCTATAGTTATGTCCATCTTTTTCAACAAAATATTTCACTGTTGTTTCCAGTATTTCTGGTACCTCTTTGAGTGAGCTTCTTAATGGTGGAATTTCTAGGGAAACAAAGTCATATTTGCTCATATAGCTGATCTCATCTAAGTCAGAAACACCAAAAAATATTTTTATTGAACGGCTCTTGCTTATGGAGGCCGCCTTTTGCAAAAGAGCGTCTCTTTCATCATCAGAAAGTTTATTTGCATGCTCAATAAATACTAGTGCATTTTTTCTGTCTTCAAGCATTTGATAAATTTCATTGTGATCCTTATCGCCTGAGTTCTGTTTTTGGGTAATTTCAAACTTCTTGAACTCACCCATTTCTTTTAAAAGTTTTAAATAAAGAGCTCTTGCCCAAGCAGCTTTTTCTAAGCCCTCTTCTGATTGCAGCACAAAAATATTATTTTTCTCAATAGCAGGTTCAATATCATTTAGAATTTTGATGAATGCAGGAGTCTTTTCTATGATATGAGTAAAAACATCTTCTCCGATTATGTTTTGAGACAATACCTCATTAGCTGAAACGAGAAGCTTTTCTATCGATACTGGCTTTTCTATAAAGTCTTTTGCACCCAGTCTGGTGGCCTCAATAGCTGTTTCAATTGTTGCATGTCCTGAAATCATAATTACGGGAAAGTCTGTTTCAGGTTGGCTTGTCCAATCCTTCAATAAGCTTATTCCATCCTCTTCAGGCATCCATATATCTAGAAAAACTAAATCTGGCTCTTTATTTTTTACCTTTATTCTGGCCTCAGCAGCAGAAGAAGCTGTTGAAGTTGAATAGCCTTCATCATTTAAAATTTCCTGAATAATTTTTCTGATTTCAACCTCATCATCAACTATCAGTATGTGTTGATTTTTTTTATTCACTAAGTGCTCTCCAAAAATTTATTTTGTTTTGTTGGCAAAGTAATTTTAATGCTCGCGCCAACATTATTATTATTTATACAAATTTCACCTTTATGCTCATCAATGATGCTCTTTACAATCGCCAGACCAAGTCCTTTTCCACTCTCTTTAGACGTTTGGTATGGCTCAAAAGCATTTTTTATGATCTCCTCATCGAATCCCTGCCCATTGTCGCTCAACATAATTTCGCAACACTTCACCGAATCTATTGTTTTTGCTTTTGTTTCAAATTTGATTTCTGCTTTTTCGGCTTGGTGGCAAGCATCAATGGCATTCAATAGAAGGTTATTTATTACTTGCTGTATCTTATTCGAATCAACTTCAACTAGCTCAAGATCGCCCTTCTTTAAGTCAAACGAAATGTCCTTATATTGTCTTGAAAAGAGTAGGATACTCTGCTCGATCAGCATGTTTAAATCTATCTTTCTAAAGCTTAGCTTTTCTCGTTCTGCAAAATTACTAAATGCATTCACAAGGTCTCGAAGAACATCAACCTGGGTAATAATTGTTTTGGTTGATGCATTGATGAAGTCTTTTTCATGTGATGATCCACTGAATTTTTTTTGAATTCTCTCGGCTGATAACTGTATTGGCGTGAGCGGGTTATTAATCTCATGTGCCATCCTCTTGGCAACATCGCTCCATGCTGCTTCTTTTTGTGCTGCCATGAATGAGTTCACAAGAACTGCGATTTCGTCGTCTTCGCCATATTCTTTTTTTTCGGAAAACCTTTGTTCTGAATCAGCTTTTTTTTCGGCTTGTTTTTCAAGCGCTTCTATCGGTTTTACAAGCCTATCTGCGAATTCAAATGAGCCGTAAATTGCGAGGAGAAGCGCCAAAAGCACAACAATGCCCAAGGTCAATGCGTAACTATACTGTATGGGAGTTTTCATAAAGCTCAGCATTCCATATCTAGCATAAGTTTCCTCAACGGAATAGGCCATCATGCTAAGTTTAGGGTCAACGCTATACAGAGCCTGTAAATAAATTGGCTTTTCATTTAAGGAGAAGCTAATTACTGGAACTAGAACTCTTATTAAGTATCGATCATCCACTGATGAATCTAGACTTGTCCAAGACTGTTTAAGTATCGCCTGATTGATTTCAAAAGAGGTTGGAACCCTAACAGATGACTGGTCAGCCTTTGATGAGCTGCTGGCCAAAAGCCGAAGGTCAGAGTCAATCAATGAAAGCTGAATTGCACCGCTTTCTTTCCTCTGGGTATCAATTTGCTCAACTATGTTCTCCATTCCTTTGAGCTGAATCGATATATTTGATGTGGCAAATAATCCATCTTGAATTCTTTCATCCAAGGCAGACCTTCCTAGCATCAAGGCATCACTTAAGCCTTTCTCAACATCTGCATCTGACCAAACACTGATGCCTTTGTTCATAAAATTGATTGCAAAAAAGAAAATAACAATTGCAGGAATAAGCGCTAAACCAGAAAAAGCCAAAGCCATTCTAAGTCTTAGCTTTGCTCCTAATTTTTTTTGCCTGTAATCATGAAATAGTTTTTTTGCGCTCAAAACAACAACTGGCAAAAGCGCTAGAAAAGAAACAATGTTAATAACAAGCAATGAAACTTGGATTCTGTTCAGCTCGCTTGGGTCGTCATCTGAAAACAAAAGGGCGATCAATGAGGCTATGCTCAAAAAGATGAGTGCGGAAACTATCTTTCTTATTTTTATAGAACTCAATCTAATAGCTTCCATTCTATTGCCTCAAATTCTGTATCCAAGTTTTCTCTCCAGAATGACAGGGCTTTAATCCATTGTGATATGCCTTCGACACTCACTGCTGCTTGCATTATTACGCTGTAATTTTTTTCAATGTCTAATAAGGAGTCGTCAATAAGTGGTATGCTGTTAACCTCCGACAAAAAGCCTTCTACTTCTTGTATAGATGAGAGTGTAGATTTCGTGCCAATGTTTAAGTTTGTTATCAAATATCTACCTGTAAATGCATTCAATCTGATTGAATAAGCTTGGCTTAATATTCCAATATCACGATCTATTCTCCAGCTTCTTACATCAACAATGGAAAAATCTAGCTGAAAGCGCAAAGTCAACCCCGAGTCAAGAGCTTCGATTTGTTGTTGCTGAAACTTGAATGGAAGCTGAATATCACTAAAGTAGACTCCATCTTTGAGATAAGATTTCCCTCCGCCAAGATTGGCAAAGGCTTGTGCGCTCAAAAAAAGAAAAAAGATAAGAATAAGGGCAGTTTTTTGTAGTCTTCTAATCATAAAAATCGTCTGCCCTCTAGCTTACTTCCTCTCGCAAAGTCTGCTGCAAGCATTTCTTTTTTACCCTCGGGCTGAATTCCTTTGAGTATGATTTTGCCTCCACTACACTTAACAATAACCCCCTCTTTATTGATATCTAATATTTCGCCAGGACTATTTTTATCGTCATCTCCTGACAAAACTTCTGAGTCCCATATCCTGAGGTATTTATCATCAAAATAAGTATGTGCCACAGGCCAAGGATAGTAAGCCTTTATTTTGTTGTCTATCACTTGTGAGGTCTCATTCCAATCTATGCGAGCATGTTCTTTTTTTATGATTTTGCTGTATGTAATAAGTCTTTCATTCTGTTGCTTTGCTGAAGACACTCCTCCAAGAAATAAAGGGAGGAAGTCCTGGATCATATCTGCTGCTAGTAGCGAGAGCTTTTCATACAAGACTTTTGAGTTTTCGCCAGATAATTGGAGAGATTGCTGCTTAAATATTGGGCCAGCATCCAGCTCATTGGTCATTTTCATTAAGGTAACGCCAGTTATTTTATCGCCTTCTAGAATAGCTGACTCTATAGGGGAAGGGCCTCTCCATCTTGGAAGAAGCGATGGATGAATATTTATGTTGCCCAAATAAAAGCAGTCAAGAAAGGTGTCTGACATTCTTTTTCCATATGCTGATGAAATAAGTGCATCTGGGTTTCTTTCAGTAAGTTTTTCTATGAAACTCTTATCATTTGGGCTTTCAGGCATAAGAATCTCAAGACCTTTATGGGCAGCAAATTCAGAGAGAGGATTGTTTTTTCTCTTCATTCCTCGCCCTTGCCTCTTCGGGGGGCTTGTAAGAACAGTTATTCTTTTATACTTTAGCCTTAATAACCTTTGAAGTGGCCGAATAGAAAAGACATCAGAACCCGCATAAATAATGGCTTTATTCAGGTTTTCATCGCTCAGCATCAAACAACCCTCACTGTTGTTCCCTCTGCTGATGATTGATTTTTTTTATTTTTAGCAATTTTTTTTCTAAGCCTTTGAAGCTTCACATCAGGAACATAGTCAATAAAAAGCTTTCCATCTAAATGGTCTATTTCATGCTGAACACATATTGACATCAGGTCACACATTGGCTCTTTATGCTTATTGCCATTGAGGTCTTGATATTCGAGTGTAATATTTTCATATCGCTTGATTGTTGTTCTGATTTCAGGAACGGATAGGCAGCCCTCGCTACTGTCAACTGATCCTAATGGTTGCTTTATTTTTGGATTGACAAAAATACATGGATTATCTCTATTCTCTGAAATATCGACAATTATGAGTCGAATTGTTTGATTAACCTGGGGCGCGGCTAAACCTATTCCATTTGACTGATACATGATTTCTAGCATCTTATCTGCCAAGGTCTTCAGCTCTGCATTAAAACATTCAACAGGCTCAGATAAACGCCGTAGTCTTTCATCTGGAAATTGTAAAATTTCTAAGTTCTTAAACATGTCAAAACGCCATTAAATAAGGGAAAGTTATATTATCATGATGTTGTTGTTTTTTTCCAAAAATAGCATTTTTTTGCCTATCAATATTTTTCAGAAAAAATACGTTGACCTCCTGTCTTTTTTGATTCATGCTCGAAGTAATTTAATTGTTTTC
>MDSV01051956.1_pt1 | contig 10060 bp, 12 predicted proteins | sample 810851 | NCBI WGS metagenome assembly MDSV01 (sample SAMN05326640, study PRJNA326480) | marine metagenome | isolation source: seawater | place: Atlantic Ocean: North East | collected 2012
GTTCTTCAATAACTGTTTCTTGTGTTTTAGTTTCTTCAACAATAGGTTCTTCAATAACTGTTTCTTGTGTTTTAGTTTCTTCAACAATAGGTTCTTCAATAATTGTTTCTTGTATTTTAGTTTTAGATAATATGGAAGATATTAAATCTTCTTTTTTTTCTTGTTCTCCAGAATTTAAATCTATATTAATTTGATAAATTTTACCATTATTTAGAATAGGTTTAAATATTTCATCATTTAATTTAGGTTTATTATCATCTAAATAATAAACATATTTATCATTAATTTTAAATTTATAGAAATCATCTTCAAAAACTTTATAAAATCCTAAAGTTTCCATTTTTTTTTTTGAAGTAATATTAAAATCTTCTTTGAATGAAAATTCTTTAAAAATAGTATTTTCTTCAGGTTTTTCATTCTCGTAAGAATATAATATAAATTTAGATTGTTTATTTTCTAATTTTAGACCAGTAACCTTTTCTTTATTTTTATTTATAATAGATATATCTTTTAAAACTAATTTATTCATTATTAAAAAATTAGATTTTTTTAAAAAAAAAGAAACTATCAAATTTTATTAATTTAAAAATGTTATTAAATTATTCTCAATATTAGTTGCTTCTTGGTTAATATCATTATCATCAACTACTATTTGAAATAAATCCCATGATCTGAAATTTACAATAGCACTTGAGCTTTTTCCAAATCTTCCACCTCTTCCCATTAATTGATACATAGTATTTCTAGTACTAATAGGACCCATATTTTCATGGATATCAATCATTGTTAAATTTATATTAGTTCCATAAATAATTGAAGGATCAGAAATAATAAATCTGAATAGATCTTTATATTTTAGGAAAATTTGTAATTCATATTGACTCAAAGTGGTTTGATTATATACACCAATTCCACTTAGATACAATTTAGACATAATATCACTAAAATTATTAACAATTTCTGAATTAAACATTATTGATTGATAATTTGATAATATTGTCTTTGAATTAAATCTTCTTAAATGTTTTAATGAATTCATAATAAATTCATTTGGATATTTAAATTTAATTTCACTTAGTGCTTTTTCTGCTTCATTTAATCTATGACTTTTTGAACCATCATCATCATCTTTCACTTTCTCTTTGATATATTCAATTTGTTTTTCAAATGTTTCTCTAGATTTTTTAAATTCAGAAATTAATTTTTTTAAATTAGGCGAATCCTTTAAAAGATCAGTGGTAATTGAATTAACATAATTATCAAAATTATCAGGATTCGATACATGTAAAGTATTTTTATCATTATACATATAAGCATTTTTTGTAAAAATATTTTCAATGTTATTATCTTGAATTCTTGGAATAGAAACTTTTTTAATAATATTAAACATTTCATCTTTATCTGAGCAAAATTTTAATAATTTAATTCCATATTCTCTAACATTTGAATTTGTAATATTTCCTAAATAATCAATGAATAATAAATTATCATCAGTTGGTAAGAAATCTTTTAATCTTTGAAACATTTCTAATACAATTAAATTTGAAAATCCTCTTTGAATAATAGGATTTTTTTCCATTAATTGTAAAAAATTATCAATTTCATTAGCATTATTTAAAAGATGAAAAGGTGATATTAAGTTACCGTCTGGTGAAATAAATTCACAATTAATATGTTGAGTATTTGATTTAATAGTTTGAATTGATGTATCATCAGCATTATGTCTCTCTTTAAAATTATTTAAAATAGTTGGTATCTTATCTTGTTCAGCTAAAGTAGCAGAAACTAAAACACTTGTTTTAGGTAAAACACTCATTATTTTTGAAGTAATCATTTGATTAGATGCTGCGAATGCTTCATCAAAATAAGGTACAAATAAATCTGGAAATTCTAATAATAATTCATAAGCAGAATCTAAATCAGTAATAATCATTTCTGGTAAATTACTGCATCTTTCAATATTATATTTTTCGCCAAATTTGAAATTTCTATCTTCATATTCTTTTTCACGAATATCCAACATTCTAGTTTCATCTAAATATTGTAAGATTTGAACTCTTAAATCAGTACTATATCTTTCTTCAGATTTACTTTCATCTATTTTAAATAATCTAGGAGACTTTTTTTTTCGCCAATCTGGATAACAATTTTTATATGGTCTAAGATCAACAAAACTAATATGTGGTTTATATTTATCTTGACGATAAGTAGCAATCCAAAACTTAATATCAACATTATGAGTTACACATAAACTAGATACATTATTTCTAACAATATCATTGTAACATATATATAACATCACTTTTTTATTAATATATTTTTGAGCATTTACTTGATCACCTACATTAAAGACTATGTTTTTATTTTTTAATGTATTAGATTCCAAGGATCTCACCATAATATTTTTAGTATTATATTGAATTACTCCATTTTCAAATATTAAATCATAATCATAACTTTTTTTTGTACAAAAATCATCATCATAATTTTCAATTTCATGACGATCATGAATTTCAGCTTTATGAAAATCTAATTTATTTCTAATAAGATTTTTAAAATAATTAGAAATTATTTTAGCAATAATTACAGATACCAATGTTTTACCATTTGCTGGTGGTACCCAGTAAAATAGAAATAATGGTTTATCTTCAACTATAGAATTATGGATTTTGATAATAGCATCTTTTTGTTCATTATATAAAACGATGTTATTAGGTTTATCTTTATCCCATAATGAAGTAGTAATTAAATAATAATATTTTGATAATAAATCATAGACATGATTTTTATTTTTTTTCATTAAACAACTTTGTAATTTATCTAATATTTTAAAACATATATCCTTAATTTTTTGATTAATTATATAGTCACAATCTCTAATAGCTCTAAATAAACTTATAGCACCGTCACATAAAATTTCAGTATTAATTTTTTCATTTTTGTAATTTTTAATTAAAAAACATGCCCAATATACAATTGATAGAAATGATTCATGAATCTTATTTTTTTTCAAAGGATAAAAGTTAGTTTCTTCATTTACTTTAAGGTTACTTAAAAATTTTTGTATTTCTTTTTTATTTTTTTCTTTTTCAATATTTGCTTTTAATTGTTCTTTTTTACTTAATGTGATTTTTTTGTCTTTTTTCTTATTCTTCTTATCAGTTTTTTCAACTTCTTGTTTAACACTTAGGTCTTCAAAATATGAACCTAATTTATTAGCCAAAAGATATTTACTGAAATCAGATATTAATTCTTCATTTAATTTTATTTCATGATCATTATTTTCATTTGAAAAAATTCTATCCGCATCTTTAACTAAAGCAGAAACAACAGGGTTATCTTCATGATCATTATTTAAATTTCTCCAATTAAGATCATCACCGCTTGTTTTTATACCGTAATCTGAATTTGCCATAAAAAATATATAGTATATAAGTAATACTTAATTTTAAAATCATTTTTTTTTTTATTTTTTTAAAACCTTCTTGATTATTTTTGATTTTTTAATTTTTGAATTTATTTTGTTTTTTTCTTTATCAAAAATATTTTGAATATTTTTGGTTTTATTTTTTTTAATTAAGTGCCCCATTTTAATACATTTTCTTTTTTTTAATATACAATATACATTTAGAATACTAAATATTATATTTTTGGAAAGAGAATATTTATTTTTTGTACCACGTGATGTATTATTATTTATATTTGAATTTTGATTATTAAAAATATTAAAATTCTTCATATAATAATTTAAAAGAAAAAAATATATTAAATAAATATGAGTAGTTTTATTTTTAATAATTATTTACAAAAATCAAATGAGACAAATAAAAAAATATCCGAATTTTTAGATAAAAAAGACTTATATATACCAAATATTTATAATATTTTGAGTACTATACCAAATAATAATGTAATAATGTATATATTTATTGTATTATTTGTGTATGCTTTTTTTAAAAATAGAGAAATCAGACTTAATGAGATATTTATATTTTTGATATGCTGTACAGTATTGTATTTTTTGATTCAAAAAGATTATATTAATTTTATTAAATTTACTGATGATAAAAAAATTCAAATGAAATTTTTAGAGAAATTGATGTTCCAAGATAAAAATTATGAACATGCTATAATAGGCGGTGATTCTTTAACAAATACTGATGTAAATAATAAAAAATCATATTTATATTATGATCCAGTAATTACTCAATATTATTATAATATACGCGATGTTGTAAATTATGATTCATCAAGTTATATAAATTCATTATTACATACTAATAATTTATTAAAAATTAGTTATGAAAGTAAATTATTAAAAGAAAATTTGAAAGAAAATTATGAACAAGCAATTATTGAAAAAAAAAGAGCCCTAAATTCATTATCTTATTTAATTTTTAATATACCTTCAAATAATATTGCGCATACAAAGTATAAAAATTCATTAGATATATTACATTTAAGATTAAATGGTCATATTGATAATTTAGCAATATTATTTAAAGATATTACAAAACAAAAAAATGATAATACAAAACAATATTTACCTGAAGATACATTTGAAAAAAATCAATCTACACAACCTAATGATAAAGATATACGAAAAAGTACTTTATTATATGATTTGTATTAATTATATTAATTAGATTAATAATAATATTAATATAATGTTTAATACATATTATGAAGATTTTAAAGAATTTTATTCAAAATATTAAAAATAATAATATAATAAACAATAAAAATAGCATAAATTTTAATGGACTTGATATTAGTAATGTGAATCAATTTTTAGATACATTAAGTGATAAAAATAAAATTAATTCAATAAATACATTTTTATTTTTAGGATGGGGTATTCATGAAACTTATATGATATCGAATTATAATATATATCAACATTCAGTCCCAGAATCTATAACTCACATGATGATTTTAATTTGGCAGTATGTAGGATTATTTATTATATCACATGATTTACATCATAATAAAGAACCATCTTTATACGAGAATTTTTTAGGTAGATTATCATTATTATTTTATGGTGGATTCTTTTTGGAAGATTTTTCAAAAAATCATGAAAATCATCATAAATATCCAGGAAATTCTGATAAAGACCCTGATTTTTATGACGGAAATGGTTTATTATGGTATTTAAAATTCATGGTAGAGTATATTAATATTAAACAAGTAATAACACAGTTATTATTTTATAATTTATTAAGTTATATGAAGATAGATGACGAACATATGATATTATTTTGGTTACTTCCATCTGTTTTAGCATCAATACAATTATTTTTTTATGGTACATTTTTAGTACATGAAAAAGATGGGATAATTAAAAATTCTAAACTACCAGAATGGCTTGTTACATTTACTAGTTATAATTTTGGTAATCATATAAATCACCATAAAAATCCATATATATCATGGTTTAATTTAAAAAAATAAATATTTAATTTGTAATAAATTTATATAAAAAGTATAAATGAATTTATATGTTAATTTATTTTTTGTTTATTTTATTAATAAACATAAATCATGCTTTTATACCTAATTTATTAAATTTAAAATTAAAGGTAATTGAATATAGTTCAAATATATTACCAAAAGTAGATGTATTTGGTCATAAAATATTAGAAGAAAATAAATTATTAATAGAAAAAATTATACACATGGATAGTTTATCAATAGAATTAAAAAAAGAATTAATATTAACAATAATTAAATTCACAGAAGTAGGGGATAGTTTCGGTAATTTTGTATTAACAAATTATGAGCATTTAGTAAATAATTTATTATGATCTGTAAATATATTCAGGTATATAATTACTATCTTTTATGCATATAACATCGAACAAAAAATAATCTTTTAGTTCTGGATCTCTATTTTTACTAATAATTATGGTATGTGGATAATATCCATCAATACATAGTTTCATATTTTTTGTTATATCAATAAAATTATTTATATTTGGTTTATATCCACAATATTTTGTGAATGATGGCATTGACATAATTTGATTTTGGTTAATATTTTTAAGATACATATATAAAATTGTTGAAAATACAATAAAAGAATTTAACATATTTAAATTTATAATAAAAAATATTTTAATTTATTTTTTGAATCTAATTTTTAAAGTTTTTAAATTTTTAATAAAAATTGATTTATGAAATAAATTTAATAAAAGATTATGGATCATAATACTAAATTAGTTAATAAGTTACAATGTATAGAAAATTTAATAGAAATAGAATTAAAAAAATCAAATAATTCTAATATTGTAAGAATGATTATTGGTAGTTTTTCTTCTGGCTTAACGACTGCTGAACTTAATCATTTAAACTCAAAATATTTAAATCCAATAAAATATGCAGAACATAATCAAGATATAAAAGATAGTTTTAATGAAAGTTCAAGTAAAAGAAGAAGAATAAATTAATTTTTATTGTAATTATAAATTATATTTTTTTATACATGTATAAAAAAATATTTACATAAAGTTAAAAACTTATTAAAGACTATTTAATTATTTCTTTGCTGTTTTTTTTGATTTTTTAGAAACAGGTTTTTTACTTGTAGATTTTTTAGAAACAGGTTTTTTTGGGCTTTTCTTTTTACCTCCTTTTAATGAAGCATAAGTACTTTCAAATGTTGAATATCCAGTAACTTTGGTATTTTTTGAAGAATTAGTTAAAATTGGTGCTGCAGCATATGGTAAATCTTTATTTTTGATATATGGAGATGATTTATTGAATACTCTAAAATGTTTTTCTCCTTTATCAGGTGTATTCCAAGGACCTCTTGAACTTAATGTTGAACTAAAATCACTTCCATTTCCACCTTTTAAGACTTTTCTTTTAGAACCGCCTTTTGATAATCTATTTAATCCATTTTTTGTTTGTTGAATTTTTACTAAAGATTTTTCATAGTTTTTTTTAACTCCTTCAAAAAAACTCTTAATAGCTGAAGCACCTTTATTAGCTATTTTATCTACAACACGAAAAGGTCTATCACTAACTCTAGGAATTGTACTTAATCCACCTTTCTTTTTATATTTTCTACCACCTGTTTTAAGCATTGAATTTTTATTAGCACTAACAGAAGTATTATAAGGTGCTAAGTTTCCAACGCCAGCATCTTTAGGACTAATTACACCATAAACAGTATTAACACCTAAACCATTATTCGATGTATAATTAGGTAGTTGTTGATTATTTTTGTAAAATTGAATTGGCATTCCAGTAGCACCTTCGCTTTCTTTACCACCTTTCATTTTTTTAGATTTAGTAGCTTTTGTTTTAGGTTTAGTAACTTTTTTTTTAGTAGTTTTAGGTTTAGTAGTTTTTTTACCACCACTCAATACAGATTCTTCACCAACAGGAGCCATACCACCTTTTTTAACTTTTTTATTTTTGTTACATCCATTTTTACCTCCAGTTTGTTCTTCACTAACTGAAATCATACCGCCTTTTTTAACTTTTTTATTTTTGTTACATCCTTTTCTACCTCCAGTTTGTTCTTCACTAACAGGAGCTACACCACCTTTCAAAGGCGCTGGTGAAGAAGTGAAAACATTACCACCTTTTTTATTAGATGTTTTTCTTTTAGAACCACCAGCACTTGTAGAATAACTTTTTCCATTAAGTGATTTTAAACTTTCTTTACTCATTTTGTAATTAATATCTTTATATAAATTTTTACCTGGTTTTGTAGATATTAATGAATTATGACCACCTTTAAAATTAGCATAATCTTTTGATGGATAACATAAAGTACTTCCACTTTGGAAAGGTTTGAAATTTGGATGATTATATGAAGATCCTTTTGTATTTGACATTATATAATTTATAAACATATTTTTTTTTTAGTCAAATTGTACTATAATACTAACATCATGTTTATTAACTGATTTAGTAGCACTAATTGATAATTCTGTTCTTTTTCTCCTAACTTTATCACCATCTTTCTTTTTGTATAAATTTCTCAAACTATTATTCATATCATTTTCAATTTCATCAAAATTATCTAAGATATAATCTAATATATTATTTTCTAAAGACCATCTAAAAAAATTTAATTGTCCAACTGTGGTTATTATTTCTTTTCCTTCATGATCAAAGAATAGTATTCTTTCTCTTCTACAGAAAGGATCAAATTGTTTTTTAGAATAAGCTTTTAGTTGTGATTTATAATCCAAATATACAATAAAATTTTTCACTTTATTGTTTAATTCAACTTCATAAGTAATATTATATTTTTTACTATAATTAGTTACAAACCAATCTAAAATTCTTAAAGACATTTTAGGTTTATTTTTATTATTATCATTACCATTTATAATAGGTTTTACTTTATCTAAATTTTCTTTTATTGAAAAAAACTGAATTAAAGATTCCATAAGTAAATCTTTTTTTGAAGATATATTGTTGTTTTTATCAGATGTCATGATATTGTAATTATTTATTTTATCATTTTTATCATTTAGTGTAAAAACACTCATTTTTAAATAATTTTATAAATTAATCTTTAAGCTAATTCTTTAAAGATTATTAAATTTGAATTATTGTAAAGCTTTATCAAATTTTATTTTAGTTTTTATATCTTTTAAACTCCTTTTAATTTGTTCAATAGTTTCAGAAATATTATTAATATTGTTATCTCCCCAAATGAAATTGAATAATTTATCATAATCTTTTTCTCTTGAAGAAAATTTATATACATCATCATCTGTTAATTGATTTGAATCTGATATATGTTGTCTAGTTACAGAAAACCAATGATAAGTAGTTTTTACTGGACAAATAAATGTTTTGTAGTTATTTAAAGTAACTATAATATTAATTCTATTTTTCATGTTAGTACAAGAATTTAAAGTTATTTTATCGATTGGTAAGTTTTTTTTTAATAAATAATTAAAAAAATTTATGGTATCATCATTATCGAAACAAGTATTAATTATTCCAAATTCCATTTTTTAGTCAATTGATTATATATGAAAGACATTTGTACATGCATCGATTTTTAATAAAAAAGAAATGCTAGAAACATTCCAAAAATATATCCTCCACTTACTTGAAATAAATTATGACATTTTTTCATTAATCTTCCATATGATACTAAAAATATAGGGATTTGAATTAATATCAAAAATAAATAATTAAATTTTTTGTATTTTTTTGATTTAAATCTATTTTCTAAAAATAACAAATAAAAATAATAAGAAGTTGTTATTACATGACCAGATGGAAATCCACATTGTCCAGATACATCACCACCAAGATTAGTTAAACCACAATTAAATGCTCCATCAGGTCTTTTTAATATATCATAACTTGGGAATGAAAATATATATTTCATAAATCTTTCTAGTAACAAAATAATATATAACTGAATAAAATATTTATATTTACCCACTAAAAATCTATATATATAATCATAATTATATAACAAAACTATCGAAGAATAAAAATCATAAACACTGTTTATTTTAACTATCATTATTATTATCGTAAATTATTTTAAAATTAATATCTATTATTATAAATGTATATCTAAGATTTAAAAATAATATATATATATTATAATATATGAATGCATATTTATTTTTTATTTATTTATTTTTAGGATTAATTAGTGGATTATTTCTAGGAAGTATTGGAATAGGTGCTGGATTATTGACCATTCCTGTATTAATTAGAACTGGTTTGACAATTAAAGAATCAGTAATAATAGCATTAATTGTGCAGTTAATTCCGCAAACTATTCCTGGTGTATTAGCATATTATAATCAAAAAATGATAAAAATCGACATTGTTTATATTTCAATATTGATTATATTAGGATCATTTATAGGAGTATATATTGGTGCTAATGCTTCTATAAAAAATTATATATCAAATAGAACATTATATAGAATACTGACCACAGTTTTATTTATATCGTCAATATATCTATATTATAATTATTGGAATTATATTGAATAAATTTTATACATTATTAAATTTATATTAAAAATTATTTTTTCTTAATAAATAATAAATGAAAAATAAA
>MDSV01102778.1_pt1 | contig 10060 bp, 9 predicted proteins | sample 810851 | NCBI WGS metagenome assembly MDSV01 (sample SAMN05326640, study PRJNA326480) | marine metagenome | isolation source: seawater | place: Atlantic Ocean: North East | collected 2012
AAGATTTGTATGATTTAACACTTGATCTAAAAATCTCTGTTATTAATTCTTCATTTGTTGGTCCATATAACATTTCTTTTCCTTGGCGGTCCTTGATTCTAAGCATTTCTTCACCATAATCATTATACCTACCGCTTTCTTTCCATATTTCTGCAGATTGAATAGTTGGCATTAATAGTTCTTGAGCACCTATTTTATTTTGCTCTTCTCTAACTATTCTTTCAATTTTTTTCATTACTTTAAAACCTAATGGTAACCACGAATAAATTCCAGTTGAAGATTGTTTAATCATTCCTGCTCTAAGCATTAATTGATGAGATTTAATTTTAGCTTCAGAAGGATTTTCTTTTAGCAATGGGATAAATAATTTTGATAAATACATATTTTTTATACTCTTACTAAATTTATGTTTGTATAAGGTCTTTTGCCAGTTTTTTCTTTAACAGCTTTTCTACAATTTGTTTTTAAAGATTCTATAAGATTTTGTTCTTGACTTAAATTTTTTAAAGAAAAAGACTTACATATATTTATTATTTTATCTTCTAAATCAAACCTAATTTCATTATCTTCAGTAGTTGTTGGTAGGCCTTTGTATGAAATAATTGGATTTTTAACTACCGATCCAGATCCGTTAATAATAATTGTTATTTCTAAAAATCCATTATAAGCAATATTAATTCTTTCTTTTATTGATCGAGAATCTTCACCAACACTTATTTTTCCATCTACATACATTCTTCCTACCGGAGCTTTATCTACTACTTCAGGTTTATTTCCTGGGTATAGCTGAACTATATCTCCATTTTCAACTTGAACAGGGAAAGGAACCTGCATTTCTTTTGCAAAATTAATATGTTCTATCATATGTCTATGTTCACCATGCACAGGTATCACTGATTTAGGTTTGACCAGATTATACATATCCTTTAAATCTTCCCTATTTGGGTGGCCAGATACATGAACAAATTCATTATCTTCAGAAATTACATCTATTCCATTTTTAACTAGCTGATTATGTAACTTATACAATTTTTTTTCATTTCCTGGAATGATTTTTGATGAAAATATAACTGTATCTTTTTCTTCAAGTATAACATCTGGATGTCTAAAGCTTGAAATTCTCATCATCGCTCCATTTGGTTCTCCTTGACTACCGGTACACAAATAAACAATTTTTTTTTTATCCATATTTTTTGCTTCTCTAGGATCTATTGGCTCAATCACATCACTCAAATAACCACATTGTCTAGCTGCTTTATAAATTCTATGCATAGATCTGCCGACTAAAGAAATATGGCGCCCGACTTTTTCTGCACAATAAAAAATAGTTTCCATTCTTGCTACATTTGAGGCAAAAGAAGTTACAATAATTCTTTTAGGTCTTTTTTCCATAACTTGTAATAAGCTTTTTCTTACATCCGCTTCTGAACCTGCTCTTCCAGGACTAAAGACATTTGTTGAGTCACAAATCATAGTCAAAATACCTTTATTTCCAATTTCTTTTAATTTTTTTTCATTAATTTTTTCACCAATAAGTGGGTTTGGATCAATCTTCCAATCTCCAGTATGTAAGACTGTACCTGCAGGAGTTTCAATGCTTAGGCCGTTTGGTTCTAGTATTGAATGAGTCAATGTTACAAAATCAATAGTGAATGGTCCAAGTTTAACATTACCATTAAGTTCAACAACTTTTAATTTATTTCCTAAATCTATTTTTTTTTCTCTAAACTTTTCTTTAATCAAAACACTTGTAAAAGGTGTAGCGTATATATCGCAGAGCAACTTTGGCCAAATATGTGCTATCGCTCCAATGTGGTCCTCATGGGCATGTGTCAAAACTAGTCCAAGTAAATCTTTTTTTTTGTCCACTATAAAACCGGGATCTGGATAAATTAAATCAATACCTGGTATTGTGTCATCTGCGAAAGTAACTCCTATATCCACTATAATCCATTTCCTGTTTGCTGGTTTACCATAGGCAAATAAATTCATATTCATTCCTATTTCCCCAGAACCGCCCAAAGGACAGAAAAGAAAATCTTCTTTTGTTTTCATATATTTAAATACTTTTTATTATCATTAAAAATTTCAATTATACCTCTAATAGTTATATTCTTATCTACAGCAAAGGGTTTAATTACTGAGGCTTTAAATAAATTTGCATAACCTCCTGTAAAAATAATCTTATATTTTTTTTTAGTTTCTTTTTCAATTTTCAAGATAATATTATTAATTAAACCTATATAACCCCAGTAAAAACCTGAACGAAGTGCTTCAATTGTATTTTTACCAATTATTTTACTTTGTTTTTTTATTGAAAAAAAGGGTAGTTGATCTGCTGAAGTTACAAGACTTTTAAGTGAAAGATTAACACCTGGAGCTATTATACCTCCATTATAAACTCCACTTTTTGTAATGACATCAAATGTAGTAGCCGTTCCAAAATCTAAAACTATACAATTTTTTTTATATTTTCTATAAACACCAATTGCATTTGCTATTCTATCTGATCCAATTTGATTTTTATTTTTGATATTTATTTTAATTTTTTTTATTATTTTTTTTTCTTTAATTTCTTTTAATTCAACTTTATAAATTTTTTTTAAAATTTTCTTAAGTAGAATAAAATATTTCGGTACAACACTTGAAAATAAAGCAAATTTATTTATTGGTTTCTTTTTAATAAGCGTTTTTAATTTTTTTTTAATTAAATTTGTTTCATTTATATTTTTACTATTAAAAAAAATTATTTTTTTCACTTTCATGCTCTGGGATTGTACTAAGCAGATTTTAGTAACAGTATTTCCAATATCACCAATTAATATATTCATATTTTATATTTTTTTAATGCCATCAATTTAGCTTTTTCTTTATAGTTTTTATAATTATAAAAATTTATTCCCAGAAAAAACTTTTCATATGATGAAATAATTAAATCAACTATTTTTTTAATATTATACTTTTTTTTTGTTTCAAATAAAATACTAGTAGCCTGATAATTATTATTAACCGCAGGCCTTATATTAATATTAATACCTATTCCTATTATTAAAAACTTTCTGTTATTCAGACTTATAACTTCTTGTAACGTGCCGCAAACTTTTTTTTTACTTAAAAATATATCATTGGGAAACTTTAAATTTATTTTTTTTTTATAACATAATTTTTTAATCACATTAGATATTATAACTGGATTAATAATAGCAAATTGACTAAAAGGTGGATATTTTTTTTCAAGTGGAAAAAACAGTGAGCTGAATAAGTTTCCTCTAGGTGATATCCACTTTTTTCCATTTGTTCCTTTTCCTTTTGTCTGTTTATTGGCTAAAACACATCCTGAAATTTTTTTTTTATTTTTAATTAAATTGATAGCTACATCGTTAGTGCTGGTCACACTGTCAAATTTATAAACTTTAAATTTCATTAATAAATTTCTATTGATGAGATTACTTCTATTAATAAAGATGGATAAATAAAGTAAAGTAGCATCAAAACACTCGATAGAAGTATCGAAATTTTAAGACCCCAATCAAAACTAACTTCAAAAGGTTTTTTAGGTTTATCGAAATAAATTATTTTAATAATTCTTAAATAATAAAATGCTGAAACTACAGTAGTTAACAACCCTATAATTGCCAGTGTGTACATTTCAGATTTTATAACTTCCATAAAAATATAAAATTTAGCAAAAAAACCTGCTAATGGAGGTATACCTGCCAAAGAAAAAAGGGTAATTAAAAAACTTAAAGCTAACAATGGGTTATTTTTTCCTAGCCCAGATAGATCATTTATGTTTTCGTAGTATACGTCTTCTCCCTTCATCATTAAAATGCATCCAAATGCACCTAAATTCATTACTAAGTAAATTATTAAATACATTATAGAGCTTTGAACACCTTCGTTTGTTCCGGTTGATAATCCTGCCAAAATATACCCCATATGACCTATTGAGCTATAGGCCATTAATCTTTTTATATTATTTTGACCAATTGCTGCGACTGCACCTAATAACATTGATCCTATAGCTAAAAAAATAATTATCATTTGCCATTGATCAAAAATGTTTATGAATGGAACGTACATAAATCTAATAAATACTGACACAGCTGCAATTTTTGGGATAATTGCAAAAAAGCTAGTTACAGAAGTGGGTGCTCCTTCATAAACATCAGGCGTCCACATGTGAAATGGAACTGCAGAAATTTTAAAAGCCAGTCCAACGATAACAAATACAAAACCAAAAATAGCACTTTTGTTAATTTCATTTAAATTTTTTGAAATAATTTCAAAATTTGTTGAACCTGAAAATCCATAAATTAGCGAACATCCATAAAGTAAAATTCCTGAGGCTAAAGCACTAAGAACAAAGAACTTCAATCCAGCCTCGGTAGACTTTTCATGGTTTTTCTTAAATGAACATAAAATATATAAAGATAGAGATTGAAGCTCTAAACCTAAGTAAAAAACAATTAAATCATACGAGCTAATCATTATTAACATTCCCAAGACTGAAGCTAGAATAATTATTGGATACTCAATTTTATCAATATTATTTGATTTAAGATATTCTTTTGAAGAAAGCAAAACAAACACAGAAAAAGATAATGTAAGAACTTTCATTATAATTGAAAATTTATCAATTATATAACTTCCATTAAATAAAGTAGCAAATAAACTAGATTGGTTAATAACTAATGCGGTTGCAAAAATTAAACTTAAAACTGTAATTAAATTTACTAGTTTAAAGCTTTTTTTAATAAATACACCAACCATGAGCAAGCTCATTATCATAAAAGATAAAAATAATTCTGGTAATATATAAACTATAGTTTGCATTAGTTATTAGTTTCGATTTTAAAAAAATTTAAATCTTCATTATAACTTTCTAGCAAATTATTGATTGAAACATCTATTGTAATCAATAATGGCTCTGGATAAAAACCAAAAAATAAAGTTAAAAAAGATAAAGTTAAAAAAATATATAATTCTGTTTTATTTAAATCTTTCATATTTTTTATTTCTGAATTTGTAATACGCCCAAAAATAATTCTTCTATAAAGCCAAAGCATATAAGCAGCAGCTAAAATAATACCTAAACTGGAGAGGACAGCAACAATTATACTTTTTTTAAAAACTCCAACTAAAATCAAAAATTCTCCCACGAAACCACTTGTGCCAGGCAATCCCAAAGCAGCTAAAGTGAAAATCATAAGCACAACGGCATACTTGGGCATAATATTAATTATTCCACCGTAAGACGATATCATTCGTGAATGAAATCTATCGTACAAAACCCCAACGCATAAAAAAAGTGCAGCTGAAACAAGTCCATGGCTAATCATTTGGATTATACTTCCGTCCATTCCTTGTTTGGTAAATGAAAATATACCTATTGTAACAAAACCCATATGCGCAACAGAAGAGTAAGCAATTAATTTTTTCATATCATCTTGCATTAAAGCAATTAGGGAAGTGTATATAATTGCTATAATGCTTAATGAAAAAATAAGTGGTGTGAAAAAATCAGAGGCTACAGGGAACAATCCTACAGAAAAACGTATAAAACCATAACCTGCCATTTTTAGTAAAATTGCAGCTAAAACTACTGACCCAGCGGTTGGGGCTTCTACGTGTGCATCTGGTAACCATGTATGAACTGGCCACATTGGCATTTTAACAGCAAATGAGCTGAAAAAGGCTAACCAAAGAATATATTGATATTGCTGAGGTATTCTTAGATCTAGCAATTTAACTACGTCTGTAGTTCCTGTTATCCAATATATGGAGATAATTGCTGCTAGCATCAAAACAGAGCCTAGTAAAGTAAATAAAAAAAACTTAAAGGCTGAATAAACTCTTTTTGGCCCACCCCAAATTCCAATAATTAAAAACATAGGTATAAGACCACCCTCAAAAAATAAATAAAAAACCACAAGATCAAGGGAGCAAAAAACCCCAATCATTAAAGTTTCTAATACTAAAATTGCTATTAGAAATTCTTTAATTTTGAATTTTATACTTTTAATGCCTGAAAAAATACATATTGGAGAGATGAATGCCGTTAATAATATAAATAAAATTGAAATACCATCAATTCCTAACTGAAAATTTATAAATCCATCTATCCAAATTTTGTTTTCAACGAATTGAAACTCTGTAACTGTATTATCAAATAGATACCAAATATAAAGACAAAGAAAAAAATTTGATAAAGATGTAAAAATTGCAACATTTTTAGAATTTTTTTCTACATTTTTTATATTGCCTTTCGTTAGTAGAATAAATAAAGCTCCAATAAGTGGAACAAATATTATTGCTGAAAGTATAGGAAAATTCATTTAGTATAAAATTAAATAAGTTAATAGTATTGAAAAACCAATGAGCATTACAAATGCATAATGATATAAGTAACCACTTTGAAAATTTACAGCTCTATCAGATATTTTTTTAATTATTTGAGAGAGTCCGTTAGGTCCATATTTATCTATTGTATCAATATCTCCTTTTTTCCAAAAAAAGATACCAATTTTTTTTAAGGGAGTTACAAAAATAAATTCATACAATTCATCAAAGTACCATTTATTTAATAAAAAATTATAAACAAATTGATTTTTTGACGTTAGATATTCTAAAATTTTACAATTTTTAACAAATAAGTAATACGATACTGGTATCATCGCTACTACTACTATGGGTGTCAATAATATCAACCATGCTGGCGGGTGGATTGAATAAATAGCTCTCGAAAATAATATTGAATTATTCCAAAATTCTAGACTTTTATTTCCGATAAAAATATCTTTGAAAAGATACCCCGCGAAAACTGCTCCTACTGCTAACAAAAGAGAAGGAATTAACATTATTAAATGCGATTCGTGTATGTTTCGAAAATTATTTTCCTTATTTTTATATTTCCCGTGAAAAGTTTTAAAAATTAATCTCCATGAATAGATTGCTGTTAGCAAAGCTGTTAGAATTCCAACAACTACTGCACAGTTTCCTATAAAAGTCCCTTTTAAGTAAGCAAATTCAATAATAGCATCTTTAGAATAGTACCCTGACAGAAAAGGAAAGCCTGTTAGAGCTAAAGTTCCAATTATCATTAATGAATATGTGTAAGGTATTTTTTTCCAAACTCCACCCATAAATCTTATATCTTGCTCATCTTTAAATGAATGAATAACACATCCCGATCCAAGAAATAAAAGTGCTTTGAAAAAAGCATGAGTAAATAAATGAAAAGTGGCTACATGATATGCCCCGACGCCTGCTGCAAAAAACATATAACCTAACTGACTGCATGTAGAATAAGCTATAATTTTTTTAATGTCATTTTGAACTAAAGCTATAGAAGCTGCAAAAAATGCTGTCGTCATTCCTATTATAGCAACTACATTTAATGCTATTTCTGAGTATTCAAATATTGGAGAGCATCTTACCACTAAAAAAACACCTGCTGTTACCATGGTCGCTGCGTGGATTAATGCAGATACTGGAGTAGGTCCTTCCATTGCATCTGGTAGCCAAGTATGTAAAAAAATTTGCGCAGATTTTCCCATAGCACCTATAAACAACAATAGGCAAATTAAATCTATATATCTGACTGATGTACCAAGAAATGGAAAAGGTGGAGAATTATTTAATAGCGAAATTTCTTTATTTATATACTCAGGTATTTTAAGAAATACTTCTTCGTAATTAACTGTTCCAAATAAATAAAAAATTAAAAAAATTCCAATAGCAAAACCGAAATCGCCAACTCGATTAACTATAAACGCTTTAATAGCAGCAGAGTTAGCTGCAGGTTTTTTATACCAAAAACCAATTAGTAAATAGGAACACAAGCCCACACCTTCCCAACCAAAAAACAGTTGTAAGAAATTATCAGCAGTAACCAACACAAGCATTGCAAATGTAAATAATGATAGATATGCCATGAAGCGTGGTTTGTGTGGATCTTTTTCCATATAACCAATAGAATAAAAATGAATTATAGTAGACACAAAACTTACAACGACTAACATCACGGAAGTTAGAGCATCGACGCTGATTGACCAATTAACTACAAAATTACCTGAACTAATCCAATTTAATATTAACTTATTGCTTGTGTAGCCTTCATTTAATACCTTATAGAATATTACTAATGATAAAATTCCAGAAATACCTACCAAGGAGCTTGTAAAAATTTGCCCATACTTGATAGGAAACTTTCTTCCAAAAAATCCTGAAAAAAAAGAACCGAGTAAAGGTAAAAATATAATTGCATACTCCATAATTTTAACCTTTTAATGAACTGATCTGTTCAACATTTATTGAACCTTTATTTTTGTAATAAATTACAATTATCGCTAACCCGACAGCAGCTTCAGCAGCAGCCACTGTCAATATAAACATTGTAAAGACCTGACCAACTAAATCTTGCATATATATTGAAAAAGATACTAGATTAATATTTACTGATAAAAGTATCAATTCAATTGACATCAAAATAATAATTACATTTTTTCTATTTAAAAAAACACCTACAATACCGATAGTAAAAATAATCACCGATAAAATTAAATAATGACCTAAATTAATTTCAATCATCAAAATTTACTCCTTTGTTATTTTCTACATCAATTAATGAAACGGAACTTTTTTTATCTCTTTGAATTTGATCAAGATAATTTTGTCTCTTCACATTTTCTCGTTTACTAAATGTTAAAGTAATAGCTCCTATCATTGCTATAAGAAGTATTATTCCTGAAATTTGGAAAAGATGAATATAGTCCGTATACAAAACATAACCTAAAGCATGTGTATTGCTTATTTCTAATTCTAAATTTTTTTCTGAAATTTGAAAAAAATTATCTTTATACTTCCAACCACCTGCCACTACCAATAACTCTAAAAAAATAATAACTCCGATCACTGAACCAATTGAAATATTATTTATAATATTTTTTTTTGGCTTTTCTTTGATTGTTTGTCGAGAAACATTCAGCATCATCACAACAAAAAGAAATAAAACAGCAACCGCCCCTACATAAACGATAAGCATTATCATTCCTAAAAATTCTGCACCCACCATAATAAATAAAATTGATATTGTTACAAAAACTAAAATTAGAAAAAAAACTGAATAGATTGTGTTTTTAGAAATTATTACCATTAACGACGAAAATACTGCTATTAATGAAAAAAAATAAAAAAACAATGAGTGTGCTAACATTTATCTAAAGGCATTATCAGCTTTAATATTTTCGGATAAAGCTGTTTCCCATTTATCTCCATTTTCTAAAAGTTTTTTTTTATTATAGTAAAGTTCTTCTCTTGTTTCTTTCGAAAACTCAAAATTTGGTCCTTGAACTATTGCATCTACTGGGCATGACTCCTCGCATAAACCACAATATATGCATTTCAACATATCAATATCATATCTTGTAGTTTTTCTACTTCCGTCATCTTTCATTTCTGATTCAATTGTAATAGCTTGAGCTGGACAAACAGCTTCGCACAACTTGCAAGCTATGCATCTTTCTTCTCCATTAGGGTACCTTCTGAGAGCGTGTTCACCTCTAAATCGTGGACTTATTTTTCCTTTTTCATAGGGGTAATTTATAGTTTTCTTAGCTCTAAATATTTCTTTAAACGCTATTATTAAACCTGCAACAAAATCTGCCATAAAAATAGTTTTGAATATTCTGTTTATTTTCATTGACTCACCGTTGGTAATATATCGAAAAAAAATAGAAAACTTGCTGTTAAAACCACCCAAAATAATGATATTGGAAGAAAAATTTTCCAACCTAATCTCATTAATTGGTCAAAACGATACCTCGGAACTATAGCTTTTACTAATGAAAAAAGAATAAAAAGTATAAGTATCTTTAACATCATCCAAAAAATTCCTGGTATTAGTGTGAATGGATAAATATTAATTGGGTTAAGCCACCCTCCTAGAAAAAGAATTGATCCTAGGGCACATAAAAGCAATATGTTTGCATATTCACCTAACCAAAACATTGCATACATCATTCCAGAATATTCTGTTTGATAACCTGCTACTAATTCA
>MDSV01171009.1_pt1 | contig 10060 bp, 2 predicted proteins | sample 810851 | NCBI WGS metagenome assembly MDSV01 (sample SAMN05326640, study PRJNA326480) | marine metagenome | isolation source: seawater | place: Atlantic Ocean: North East | collected 2012
CTTCCCCGCGGCGTTCGCGGCGGTGGCGTTCGCGGCGGTGGCGTTCGCGGCGGTGGCGTTCGCGGCGGTGGCGTTCTCGGCGCGCTCCCGCGCGTGCGTCTCGAGCACGCGCGCGCAGTCGGCGACGACCATCCCGACGCGCCCCTCGCCGGTCAGGTCGTACTCGACCAGCACGTCGCGGGCGGTGATCCCCCCGAGCAGCGCGCCCGCCGCGCCGTTGTCCATCACGCCCAGGCAGAACGCGCCGGGGACGACGCCGTGGATGAACAGGTAGTTCTTCGGCGGGAGCTCCAGGGTTAACGCATCCTCCCCCGCGAACTTCATCGTGAGGTTCGGGAACACATCCGCCAACCCGTCTTCCGTCAGCGGCGGCGCGTTCGCCGCGGAGAGCTTGTAACACACGTCGTCGGGGTACGAAGGGTCGGGGCCTGGTACGCGTTCCAGCGTCCCCTCCGGCGCCAACGCGGCGGCGTCGAGTGTTCTCTTGTAGCTCTCGAACACCGGCGTGGTGACGTACGTGAACGTCGTGCCACTGTCGAGCACCGTACCGTACCCGGTCGCGAAGTCGTCCTCGCCCGCGACGCGCGCGGATCCCAGCGACCACTCGAGCGTCTTCACGACGTAATACGACGGGTGCCTCGCGTTGTGGAGCAGCGGCGCGTATCGCAGCGACGGTTCTCGGACGTCTTCTTCGCCGGCGGCGGTGTCGTTTCGCGCGCTTCCATCGCCCTCACCGCCTTCGACGCCGCGATGAAAGCCCGGCACCTTCCCGAACGTGACCGCGCCGCCCCCGTCGAACGCGCCGTAACACAGCGAGAACGCGTCCCGCAGCCCGTACCGCCGCGCGAGCTGCGAAGGGAACGAGTCGACGCCGTTCCCGAGGCCCATCAGCCCGTCGGCGACCTGGCCGTGAATCGAGCCCGTCTCCCGGGTCGTGCACCCGAACACGACGTCGAGCCCGTCCGCGGGGTCCAGCGACCCTCCCAGATGGACTTTGTCCTTCACCAACCGTCCGTGCACGGACGAGTGCTCCGCGTACGACTTCGAGTACTCGCACGCGTCCGAGCCCGCCGCGCACCCGCCGACGCCGTGGCAATCCTCGGTGCCGCATCGCACGCGCTCGCAGGTTCGGCTCCCCGACTCCGGGTCGGGATCGAACTTGGGAGCGCCGGTGTGCGCGCCGCAGTTGGAGCCACAGTCCACGCAGGGCACGTACGTCAGCGTGCTCCCCGTGTCGACGATGACCTGGAAAGACTTGGGGGGGGTCCCGAGTGAGACGTCCACGTAGTAGTAGCCGTGCTCCTTCACCGAGCCGTGCAGAGGCGACGTGGCGTACGGGTCGTCAGTCTCGTCGGAGGCGGCTTCTTCCCCGAGCAGCGCGCGCCTGCGCCGCTTGTGGTCGCCAGCGCGCGCCGCGGCGACGCTGAAAACGCCTCGTGCGCTCAGGGGAACCGTCAGGTGGCGCGCGTCGTTCAACCCGGAGCGCCGAAGCTCCCCCATCTGCGCATCGTCTTCAGCGCCGAAATCGAGAGGTGCCGCCTCGCTCGCGCGCGTCGCGACCGCCGCGACCAGGCACAGCGCGAGGCACGCGCGCGCGCCACCATAGCCCGACGTCCCGGGGCGCGCCTCGCGATTCGCGGCCACCATGCCGATCGCGTCGCGCGCTTCCTGGACTGGAGACGGTTTCGCGCCTTCTTCTCCGACGGTTCGAGGCGACCACGGCGTCTACGTACGGTACAGCGCCTCTCGCCCCCCGCGAGTTTCGGGCGACGACGATCCTGTCGGCGTTTCCGAAGTCGGGCGCCGCCGCCTGCAGCAGGACCTACTGTGTCTGACGCACGGCACAGGTGACGATGGACGCCCTATTCGCGAAGACCCTCGGCGACGCCGCGCTCGTGCAGACCCGCGCGTGTGACGATCCCGCGAAGGGCAAGGGCGTGTTCGCGCTCGTGCCCCTCGACGCGGGCACCGTCGCGATGCGCGATCGGCCAGCGGCGTTCTGCACGTCCCACGAGCTCTCGGCGCTGGCCCTGGAAGACCCCAGTCAGGCGCTCCCTGTGCCGCACCGCACGTGCGCGACGTGCTCCGGGTTCGTCGGGACGCTGCAGAGTCAGCTCGCGACGCTGCTGGACGCGCGGAAGGCGTCCGTCCTTGGCCACGGCCCTTCGCCGCCGACGGACGCGAGGGCGCTTCGACTGCCCGCTTCGGCGACGCAGCCGACGACGCTCCTCGGCGTTTTTTCGCGAAAAAGCGCTTCGAAAGGGAAAAACGGAAAAACGCGAGCCGCCGACTCGCCCGTCTTCTGCGGCGAGCGGTGCGCGTCTGTTTCCGAGCACGAAACGCTGACGCAGACGACGAAGCCCTGGGCCGCGTTCGCGTCCGTGCTGGGCGAGATTCCGCGCGCGGACCGCCGGAGCGCGCTCCTGGCGGCGAGGCTCATCTCGCGCGCCGTCGCCGGCGGGCCGGGCGGCGAGGCTTCGGAGGGCGCGCGCCTGCTGGCGAGCGACTACATCTGGACGCTGCTCCGCCGTGACTCGGACGCCACGCGGGGTGTGCGCGAGGCGCTCTCCGTCGCCTGGCCGGCGCTCAGAGCGGCGCTCGTCGCCGCGCACGGCGAGGCGCGCGTCAATCGCGCGGCGAGGACGCCTCTCGCCGGGTTCGCGGGCGAGGGGAACGCGCCCGGGCTCGCCTCGTTTCTAGGCTTCGCCGCGCTGTGCGGCGCCGCGCAGATGAACGGCATGTCCGTGAAGATCCCCAACCCGCTCACGCGGTACGTCGCCACCACGCCCGAGGCGGGCGCCGCGCCCGCGCCGCTCAAGCCCGCGGTGCGGTGGCTCCTCGCCGAGCGCGACGCGACGGACGCGCGTCGGGTCGCCGCGGAGGAGGCGGCTGTTTTCGGCGGCGACGGCGACGGCGACGGCGACGGCGACGACGGCGATAGCGACGGCGACAGCGACAGCGACAGCGACAGCGACGGCGACGGGTTGGATTTCGGGGACGAGCTCGTGGAGATCGACTGGGGGCACGATTGCCAGTTCGAGGCCTCGTCCATCTTCCCTCCCGCGCGCGGCGCGGCGGTGTTCCCGCTCGCCTCCGGTTTGAACCACTCGTGCGCGCCCAACTGCGAGTTGGCCTTCGCGGAGGACAACTCGGCGCACGTCGTGACGACGCGCGCCGTGGCGCTCGGCGAGGAGCTCACCATCTCGTACGTCGACGCGGGCGGCGCGGACGACGAGCGGCGCGAGGAGTTGCGCGAGACCTACGGGTTCGAGTGCGCGTGCGCGCGGTGCGCGCGGGGGGAAGAAGAGGCGAGGTCGCAGAAACGCGCCGCGCCCGCCGCGCGGCGAGGCGAGGCGGCGGCGAAGAAGGCGGCGTGGGTAAAAAAACCCGCGCCCGCCGCGAAGAAACCGGCGAAGAAACCGGCGACAAAGAAACCGGCGAAGAAACCGGCGGCGAAGAAACCGGCGGCGAAGAAACCGGCGGCGAAGAAACCGGCGAAAACGATAAAAAGACGCTCTGAAGAACAGCCGAAGCGCAAGGCTGCGGGCGCTGCGGCGAGCGCGGCGAAAAAACCGCGAGCCGAGAAGCGGTAGTGGGACGCGCGTAGACTTTTTCGCGAATTTTCGTCGTAAAAAAACGTATCCATATTTCGTCGTCGTCGTCGCGGCGTCGCGCGGTCGATCAGGGAACCCGCCCGTCTCACCGACTGTCTCGACGCCCCGACGCCTCCGAGCCCTCCTCCGTGCCTTCGCGGCGTCTCTCAGATGGCCGAGAGCGCCTGCGTGTTGGAGAGCACCGCGTGCGAGAGCGAGTAGGTCTTGCTGGTGAGCGCTTTGGTTTTCTCCACCACCAGCTCGTGGATGGACGGCGCGTCCGCGCCCATCACCACCGTCCCCGCCTCGCTGTCGATCTTCGCGTTGAGCTTGGTGGACCGGATCAGGTTCACGATCCACCGCTCCGCGCTGTCCTTATCCATGCCCAGCTTGTCCGCGAGCGCGGCGATGTCGATGCACTGGTGGATGCGGCAGTACGTCTCGAAGATGAACAGGCGCGCGTTCTCGGCGAACTCCTCCTTGCACCCGACGAGGAAAAAGTCGTTTTGCAGAACCTCGTCGCACGCCGCCAGCCGCTCCCGCGCGCCGTCAAAGTCGTACTCCACGAACAGTTTCACCAGGAACTCGGTGACGGGGTCGGCGTACGTTTCGTTCTTCAACACGCGCACCAGGTCTTTGAGCATCGAGCGCCGGCGCTTGTTGGTGATCACCGCCGCCGCGAGGTACCGCAGCAGGTGCGGCGCCTCCGCCTGGATGCTCTGCATGTACCGCTCCTGGAAGAACAAGTCGATGATGGCGTTGCGCCCGTTCTCGTGGTTGAAGAACACGAAAAGCGACCAGTGCACCAGCCACGTGCGCGCGCGCGTCTGCGCCAGCGGGTTGGGGTAGGCGCGGTTCTCCACCGCATCCTTGAGGCGGGTCATGTCCTCCACGGCGGCGTCCCAGTCTTGCCGCAGGATGTCCGCCGCGAATTTACCCCACAGCGCCGCCGCGCCCTTTTCCGCGTTCGTGCACAGGCTCCGGTAGTGGTACAGGAACTCCGCCGCCGCGCTGTAGTTCCCGCACTCGAACTGGAACTTGGCGTACGCGAACAGGCTCTCGACGTCCTCGGCGCCGACGCCGTGCTCGTCGCGCAGCAGCGCGAGGTTGTAGGCTTTGTCGCTGCGCAGCTGCTTCACGAGCGCCGGGTTCGAGAGGAACGCCACCACCTTCGCCGCCTTCTGCTGCAACTCCTGCAGGTTCGCGATCACCTCCTCGCGACGTTTCGTCATCTCCGCGGGCGCCTCCTTCGCGCCGTGCAGGCTCTTGTAGATGTCGGCGGCGAAGTCGATCATGTTCGTCTTGCTCAGCAGCTCGATCTTCGCCTCGAGGATCTCCCCCTCCGGGTACACCTTGCGCATCTGCAGGAACTCGAGGAGCGGGAACACCAGGTGACGGTCCAGGTGCTTACCCAGCTCCGAGGTCAGGTCGTACCGGGACGCGTCGGAAGGCGCCATCGTCGCGGCTCCTGCGAAGCGATCGGATCGGTGATCGGGCGACTACGAGCGCGGAGAGCCTTCTCGAGAAACCCTGCTGCGGCTGCGGAGGGCGTTCGATGTGCCTTCGAGACGCGCCGGGCGTGTCGGAGGTTACGAGCGGCGAGCCGCGGTCGATTCGGCCTGTCGAGGGCTCGAAAGTCGACGTGCGTGCGCGACAGGCGGAGCTAGCCCGCGCCGTGCGAAGAGGGCGGACCGCGCGCCGGCGGGCGGGATAAAAACGAACGCGCGTGGCGGCTGAAAAAAGTGGATCTGGCTTGCTCGACATGCCTATGAACACGTAGTCTGATAAAGAGTACATTATTTGACGCGAACTCGTGACTGATCGCCCACTCAAGCGGACAAACTCCTTTGGAACAAACCAAAAAGCCGTTCCAAAACGAGAAGTCAACACGGCAGTCAAATTCTCTCTGCGCGGCACTTCGTGCGCGGACGCGCGGCCGGGAGACGCCTGCGAGAGGAGGGCTCCTGGACCGCGAACGTGCGTTTCGCGCGGGTGGGTTTGTACGGCGGAGGGTTGACGCGACGGGACCCCGTCTGTGTGGGGCGTGAGTGCGCGGTCGCGCGCGATGGGTCGAGGTGCCGCGGTCACGATGACCTCCACGGCTTCCACCAGCGCGCGCGGCGCGACGGCGACGCCCGGCACGATGTTCGAGACGTTCGAGCCCAAGATGCAGAGCGCGCGGTACGAGCGCGCGCGCGTCTGGGGTCTGGACTGCGCGGACGTGCTGCGGTGGAGGCAGTGGGAACCCGGCGGGACGTACGTGCGATCGGTGGTGCTCAAGAACGTCTCCACCAAGGCGATAAAGGTGAAGTACAAGCTGCCGGCGACGAAATACTTTGAGATGGAGTTCCCGGAGGTGATCAAGCTGAGCCCGGGCATGAGCGTCCCGGTGGACGTGACGTTCCGCCCGATCAAGCGCGAGCAGTACGACGATTTCGTCGAGTTCAAAGTCGCGGGGTGCGGGTCGTTCAGGGTCAAGGTGCAGGCGCCTCTCCCCGTGCTCTCGCTCGCGCTGCCGAAAACCTGCGACCTCGGGTACGGCGCCGTGAACGAGCTCATGCGCGGCGACTTCGAGTTCGCGAACGACGGGGACGTCGCGCTGGAGTATGAGTGGCGCCTGGACCTTCCGTTCACGTTTGAACCCAAAAGCGGCAGCTTACGTCCGGGCGAGACCGCCCGCGTGCGCTGCGAGTTCACGCCGACGGACGCGACGTGCGCCGTCGCGTCCGCGGCGTGCGTGGTGACCCCCGAGCACGATTTTCACGACGGCGGCGCGACGTGCGCGTTCACCGTGGACGTCCGCGCGATCGGGAAGTACCCGTTCATCCGGCTCTCGGAGAAGGACCTGGACTTCGGCGCGGTGCTCGTGGGGAAGACCGCGGAGAAGACGGTGCGGCTGCTCAACCAGTCGCAAGTCGCGGTGACGACTTCATGTTTCCGCGACGAGAAGGAACACGACGGCGTGTTCCGGTGCGGCCCGTGCGGCAAGACTCCGCGCGTGCTGCGGCGCGAGTCCTACGACTCCGTGCGCGTGCAGTTCACGCCATCGATGCCGGGCACCTTCTCCAACGAGACGTTCACGTTCACCACGCCGGGCGGAAAGCACGACGCCGTGCTCCGCGTTACGGGCACGGCGATCGGTCCGACGGCGAGCCTCACGGCGACGACGCTGCAGTTCGGATCCGTGGTGAGCGGCACCTCCGTCAAGCGCGTTCTCGACGTGCAGAACCACAGCGACGTGCCGTTGTTCTGGCAGATGGACAGCGACAAGACGGGCACGTGGCGCCTGGACGTCGACCGAGGCGCTGTGCCGCCGAGGGAAAAGCAGAGGGTGCTGGTGACGTTCGCGCCTGCCGAGCCGGCGAACTACCACCGGCGGATCCTGGTGCTCGTGCGCGACGCCGCGCCGCTCGCGCTGGACGTCGTGGGGACGTGCTACGACAACACGCGCCGACCGGCGCCCATGCACCTGTCGCACGTCGAGTCCTACCGCGCCGCGTGCGCGGCGTCGCTGCTCAGCCCGGGGCAACCGCCGGCGCGGCGCGACCGCGCGCCGTTCGAGGAGGAGCTCGTCGCCGCGCGCGCCGCTTCGGCGTCCCCCGCCGAGACGTTCGGCTCGTTCTTCGAGCCCGACCCGCTGTGCGCGGTCGAGCTGGACACCCACGAGCTGGACTTCGGGGCGTGCTCGCGGCTGCGGGTGACGGAGGCGAAGACGGTGACGGTGACCAACCGCGCGGCGGCGAAGATGACGGTGTTCTGGGGCCAGTCCGTCGAAGGAGGACTCGCCTCGGAGAACGCCGGCACGGAATCGCAGGCGCCGTTCGCGGTGTTCCCCGAGTCCGCGGACGTGCGGCCGGGCGCGAGCCAGACGTTCCGCGTCTCGTTTCGCCCGAGCAAGGACCACGCGCACTACGCGCGCGCGCTGGAGTGCTTCGCGTACGTCAAGAGCATGCGCAGCTTCCGGCAGGTGACGGAGGAGACCTTCACGCCGCCGTGGTGCGTTCCGGTGCGCGTTTTTGGGCACACCCACGGCCCGGTCGGCTCGGCGCGCGTGGGTTTCATGCCCAAGTGCCGCTTCGGCGTCGTCGACAACACGCTGATGTTCCCGCCCACGGTGGTGGGCGAGCTGTCGTACCAGACGGTGGCGCTGATGAACGACGGCGACGTCTCGGTGTCCTTCGAGTTCCCGGACAAACGCCGGGGCGGCGCGGACCTGGTGCCGGTGGAGACGCTCGACGAGGACGACGACGTGAGGTCTCGAACGCACGCGCGCGACGCGTCGAACGAAAGCACCAGCCAGCTCGCGCGCTCGCCGTTCTCGTGCTTTCCCACGAAAGGCGTGGTGCACGCGCGGTCGTTCGCTCTGGTGACGTTCCGGTTCGACGCCGCGGACGAACGCCCGCGGCGCGAACCTCTGGTGTGCGCGCTCAACGGCTCGATGGAAAACGCGCTGGCGCTCGACGCGCGCGCGCGGGGTTTTTTCCCGAAGCTGCGCGTCGGCGCGGACGACGCGTTCGTGTTCAAGCCGACGTGCGTGGGCGCGGTCGCCGCGAGGGACGTGGACGTGACCAACGTGAGCCGCATCAACGTGCTGTACGAGTGGAGCGTCCCGACGAGTCTGAGCGACGTGCTGAGCGTCACCCCGGCCGGCGGGATGATCCGCGGCGGCGAGACTGTGCAGTCGCACTGGACGTTCTGCCCCCGGAAAATCAAGCGGCTCGGGTTCAAGGTGGCGCTCCACCTGCGCGTGCCCAACTCGTACGAGAAGCACGACAGAGCGCCCGCCGAAGCGAGGGTTTCGGTGGGCGCGGGGGCGCGCGAGGAGCGCGTGCACGTCTCGGTGACGGCGGAGGGCACGAGCGGCGCCGTCACGCTCCGCCCCGAGTCGCTCGATTTCGGGCACACCATCGTGGACCATCCCGAGACTCGGCAGATCGAGCTCGTGAACCAGTCCGGCGGCGTGATTCGGTACCGCTTGGAGACGGTGTGGGACGACGAAAGCGGGGGCTTCGACGCGGACGTGCGGTACGACGAGCCGACGGGCCTCGTGCCCGCGCGCGCCGGGAAATTCGTCGAGGTGCGCTTCGTCGGCCGCGCGCGCGCGCGCGTCGGGTTCAAAATCGCCTGCCACACCGCCGACGCGCCCACGCGCGTCGTGAGCACGGGCGAGCGCGCGCGCGGCGCGCGGCGCCCTGTCTCCCAATCGTTGTTGACGTTCAAAGGGGGTTCGTTGAACGTCGACGACGCCGCGTCGCGCGTCGACGACCTCGACGCGGACCCCCCGCCTTCAATCGCGGCGACGGGCCACTCGGAGTACCCAGCGCTGCGCGTGCGCGACGTGGCGTGCGCGTCGCCGTTCCTCGCGAAGCCCGCGCTGTGGAAGCAGCTGTCGGTGAACGCGCTCAACGCCGCGCTCGCGCAGACGCCCTCCCCCGCGGAGATCAAGGCGCACCGCACCGGCGGCCTGGACGGCTCGTTCGCGTCGTCGCGCTCGATGCGCTCCGTCGCCGGCGGCGTCGCCGTCGGCCTCGGCGTGGGCGCGCTCGGCGACGCGCCCACGTGCGTGTACCTCGAGCTGGAGAACGACTCGCCGCTGCGCGCGGAGTGGCGGCTGCTCGTGCGCAACGAGATCGAGGTGGAGCTGGAGAACTGGGTCGAGATCGGCGAGCCCGAAGACGAGGTGGACGCGCACCAGAGGCGCGTCGTCGAGCGTCGCGTCGTGGAGATTTCGCCCCGCTCCGGCGCGTTGGAGCCGGGGCAGAGGCAGCCGGTGCGCGTCAAGTACGCGCACGGCGAGGTGGGCGCGCACTGGCTCACCGCGCTGCTCCGCGTCAAGGAAGGGCGCAGCGTGCGGCTGGACCTGGGCGGGCGCACCACCGCGCCGACGCTGCGGTGCCTGGACGTGGGGCCCGCGAACCCCTCCGCGGCGACGCACACGCTGGCGCCCGTGCCGGTGGGCGAGGCGGCGCCGCCGGCGCAGACGGTGGAGCTGCGCAACCCCACCGACTTCGCGTTGCGGTACGACCTGGACCTGGCGCGCGTCGAGGACCTCAACGCCGACGCCTGGGACTTCCCCGTGCTCACCTGCGTCGAGCGGAGCGGCGTGGTTCCCGCGCGGGGCAGCGCGCTGGTCAACTGGGTGTTCCAGCCGGTGGAGGAGAAGACGTACGAGTGCGAGGTTGGCGTGCGGCTGTCGCCGCTCGAGGCGGACGCGGCGGCGGCGGCGGAGCGCGGCGAGGCGCTTCAGCTGGAGCACGCGACGCTCACGCTGCGCGCGCGCGGGACGCTTCCCGAGTCGTTCGGGGGGCAGGGCTCCGACGCGGGCGCGCTGGGGGACTGCGTCGGGGACTTCGCACGCAACCACGGCGCGTGGCCCGCGTACGACCCCGTGCCCACGCTTCCCCCCGCGTGCGACTTCGCGCTGAGCACGCACGCGGCCGTCTTCGGCGACGCGCCGGCGGGCGCGC
>MDSV01010353.1_pt1 | contig 10059 bp, 5 predicted proteins | sample 810851 | NCBI WGS metagenome assembly MDSV01 (sample SAMN05326640, study PRJNA326480) | marine metagenome | isolation source: seawater | place: Atlantic Ocean: North East | collected 2012
AATTCATGTTGTGTTTAGTGCTTTAACTAACGGTGGAATGATTGAATTTATGAATGAAATCGGTGACCAAGGATGGGACACTAGTGGACAACTACCATCAATTCAGAATGGTTCGACATATGTAACAATGATGAGGAAAAGAATTTCTTAATTTAGCCTAAGATTAATTACAATAGATGTATGGAGCAACATGAACCCAAGCATTGTCGATATCGTGATGCAGCCGATGGGGCGTACTCCCGGTGTTTTAGAACCTCCGCTTGCAAAATATAAACCCCAAATCGTGGTTCTGTTTACTAGCAACCAAGAATATGCAGATGTTGCGATTGAGCACATTGAATATAGTTGGAGAAAACATATCGCTAGACTACCTCATGTAATTGTGAAGGTTATTGAAACTCCATGGACTTCAGATGCAGTTGACAGATATATGACCGCTTTTTCTGAAGCAGTTCAAGAAATCGAACACCTTCCACTTACAGAAGGTGCGACTTTACGGTGGCATGTAGGAACAGCAGGTGGGACCAATTTGATGGCTATAGGTTCCGCTTTGAGTGCCTTCACTCATAGGTTTCCTGTGTATGGTTCGCTGGATAAAGACCACAATCCTAAAAAAAGCACTGCGGAATTGGCAATCGAGATTGATCTATTTTTGAAAATTGGTCCGGGCTTCAAGGCATTAACTAAACCTAGAAGCATGCGAATTATGCGTTATATCTGTTCCAGTGGGCCAGTTGGCACACATAGCATCATTAAATTCATTGAGGGCAGTAAGCAGAATGAATCAGCAGGACGTAAGCCTCTTGTAGATGCCGGTCTTATTATCAAGGATGACTCAGGGAAATGGGTTGCTACGAATGTGGGGTTAACTCTCATGACATTGATGGCTTTCGAGGAAGAATGAATCAAGTTGACAAATACACCTGTCAACTGAATTTAGAGCGATATTTTGTTGACTTCGGTTGACAAAGTACTTTGTCTATTTTTGTTGTTAAGGAGGTAAACTGGTTATGTCTTTAACATGGCAAAAAAACCCACCACCGCAACCAAGAAAGAAATTGAACTTTTTCACACATGGCTTGCTACCGAAGACCCATTAAGCATAGCTACACATCTTTACGTTGATGCTGATGCAGTGTTCAGTGCAGCATTGTTATCTGTCTTGAAGCCAGATGCGCAGGTCCTTTTTGTTCCGGCGGACAGCGAGATAGAGGATACTCGGACGCTGGGGGTAGATATTTCCAATGGCAAACAAGCGATCAAGGGATTGGATGTTGGGAGTGCTTTTGGTTTGCTCGTTATTGGTATGAAATCGATTGATAAACCGGTTTATCGGGCATTGCGTCGCTGGGCACATCAGTTGAATCTAACCGATTCAGGTGAAGGCTGTAGAGATGGAGTTGTTCTTGCTGAACTTGTCAAGGCTTGGCGTTCACTTGGTTTAGGCGATGAAGGTTGTTTTGAGCGAGCAAAGGAGTTGGTTGCTGGAAAAATCAAAACCGAACGTTCCGATAATAAACAGAAGCAACTAGCAAAATCTGTAAAAATTACGAATGGCGTTGCAGTGATCTCTAATGGTTCAAAGATTCGTGCAGCTCATGTCTTCAATCAAGGTGCTAAGGTTTTGGTCCGAGAATCTGAAGTCGGCCATAGTATCATGATTTCTAAACAACTTGTGAAGAAAGGTGTTAAGTTAACTGAACTGGCTCCTTTACTTGAAAAGAAAGATTGGTTTGTTCATCCTGCAGGGTTCATTGCATGTTACGGCAGTGTCAAATCTCCTAAGAATTTCCAAGAATCCGGATTCAATCTTCAAGAGATTGTGCTATTTGCTACAACCTGGCTTTTATCACACGTAGATTCAGGCTCGATAAAAATACATACAAGGTAGGCTCAAAGATAATATACGAAACGGAATTGAATTAAAAAGACGGAGGGATGGGATTGATTGAAAATACTTTTGGAGACATTACTTGTTATTACAGAAGCCCATTTTTTGGCCGTGACGCAGGTCAAGAAAAACGAACTTTTCATAACGGTGAAACAAAGATATTCTCATGGAGGCCTGCACCGGGCTTGACTCAGTGGGTAGCTGATAATTTCGAAGTCCTCGGGTTTGACACTCCAGCGCCTTCTGACAATCGTCGTGTCAATAAAGAAAATCGTGCTTTATGGGCGCCTTTCGCTCTACAATATCTCGAACGCCTCTTCGATGGTAATTCGCAACGACATTACGTTCTTCGCCGAAGTATGGAGTTCAAAGAAAAAGATCAGTGGGCCCTTTTTCCTCATCCTGATGAAGCTAAGGAATTGAACCTAGTTGGCATGAAAGGGGACGTCCCTCTTACAGTTGTGAGCATTGATGTGAACCCCAAAGACGCAAGTGTCCAACGATTAATATTTGATACAATTCAATATGGAGTGATCACAAAAATCGATGCCAATGATGAAGAGTTCCTCGGAGGAATTTCTGCAGAAGATAGGGACGACTACGAAATCTGGGATTTGGAATCAGTGCCGGCAGAATTACCTGCGACCATGCGTGCAATGAGGAGCACAAAGAAAGAAGTCAATAATCGGCTGGCGGATTGGACCGAATACCTCGATGCTATGTATGACGCTAATCGAAATAACGAATGGGGCGCTCAAATCCTTTCCATTGACCCACCTACCCGAGATCGCCCAGAGTATATCTTTAAACTTCGTTGTCCATCTAGAATTTTCAATCAAATATCGAATCGTCGAAATCAAGGAGGGCGCCTCCACGGCATAACCAGTGACCACTCGGATGATGATATGGAATGGAAAAGAAAAGAGGACTCTCAAAACAAAAAGGCAACTCGGGGAGATACTCAAGATGCAGGCAAGTTCATGAAAGTTCGCGGTAAACCGGAGAAAACGAAGGATGGGATGTTTGAATTCTTTCTGCGTGTAAAACCTCCTGTCGAAGAGAATCCTATGATTGGTCTCGGAGAAGATTATATTGGAATGTTTCTTATCAATGATGTCAGCTTGGATTTGATCCAAATTGACCGCCAACGAAATGGTTTTGAACGACTTCAAGAACTTGAAGCAGACAATAATGTACATGAATGGCTCTTTGATATCAAGAAAGCAGATAGTAATCCTCGTAATCTACCAGAGTTGGAGTACCCAACACTCAGCCCTATGAATGAAGAGCAGGAATTGGCCGTTCGTGGTGCATTGGCTGCGGAAGATGTTTATCTCATCCAAGGGCCACCAGGGACTGGAAAAACCACCGTTATCTCCGAGATTATCAATCAAGCCACTGAAAAAGGGGAACGCGTGTTGTTAGCGAGCCAATCGAATTTAGCAGTTGATAATGCACTTGGCCGCTTTGCAAATACCCCCAATATCCGCCCAATTCGCCGTTATTCAAAGAGCGCTGAGATTGATCCCGAGGCAGAGAAGTTCTTGGAATCAAATGTCATTAGGGACTTCTTTGTTCCATCTATTCGAAATCATTGTGAAATTGAACAAGCCGAGGCTGAATCGCTCTTTGCATCTCGCCAAGCCATACTTGAGGCTGAACAAACCTTGCCATTGGCTCTTGATGAAATCACGACCCAAGAAAAATCGCTTAATCTCCTGCAAACCAAGAAAATGGAGTTTATTGCGGATCAGGATAAACAACAATTGGCCCGAGAACGTCTTACGAAACAAAAAACAGCATTGTTTGCCATTCAACATCATCTCGAACAGAAAACATTGGATGGAATTACAGAGTCGCTCACTACTTCGGCAGGCTTGGATTACATTTTATTCGAACAACACAAACGTGTGGAACAGGCGAACAAAGACAATGAAATTCATTCTCAAATACATGATTTACTAGAGAATCTTCCACTTGATCAAATTATCTCTCCGATGATTCTCAAACTTGAGCGTGAAAAAGACCAAGCAATTGCAGACGAGAACTATCTTCTCGCAGAAGAAATTAAACAGCAACTGAGCACGGAGCGACAAAATAACCCTGACTCAGGGGATGACTGGATTCGGTGGACAAAGCGATTGAACCGACTCAACAACATGCTCATAACCCCATATGACGATATCAGTGATTTGACATCACGATTAGAACAACCGGCGAATTTGAAAGAGCTCGCTTTGTCAATATCAACTTCATTAATGCCCACCATCGCTTTTAGGCCTGAGATGTCATTGGATGACATAATATCAGTATTGAATAATAAGATTTCGACTGTTGAAGCGGAACATCATGCCATCAAAAAGGAACTTGAAGAAATTGAAAATAGACTTCAAGCCAATCTGGAAGCATTCGAACGTTCCAGACGTAAACACGCCGACGGAGTTCAACGGCGTGATGCTTTGTTGAATAGTTTGCCGGACGAAGTTTCAGCAGGTGTAACCAGCACGGGTATTGACTTGCCTGCATTGCAGGCGCGAGCACAAGCTTGGCTTTCTGATAACAACTCCAACATTGAAGCCGATTCCATATGGAGGAACATCCGGAATGACTGGTTGACCGATTTAGAAGAGCCAAAGAAATCAACATTAGAAGACCTTGAGACCATGTATACGCAAATGGTCAATGTTGAGGGCGTGACAACTTCGTTTGCAGGTAAATTTGCATGGTTTAGTCAACACCTGAAGTCACCATTTGACATCGTCATCATTGATGAAATCAGCAAGGCGACACCACCGGAGATTCTTCTTCCGATTCTTCTTGGCAAGAAGGCCGTGTTGGTTGGTGACCATCGACAGTTGCCCCCTACATTCAAAGATCCAACTTCAAAGAGTCGAGAGGAAGTGCAAGCTGATGAAATCGAAGATGATCGATTTTCCCGCGGTGGGAAGTTTCAGCGAATGGTTACGTCAGCATTGTTTGCTGAATATTTTAAAGAAGCTCATAACTCGCTGAAAGTCACTTTACTCAAGCAATACCGGATGCATGGGCAAATCAGGAAGTGCATCAACGAATTCTATGAAGGTAAACTGACTTGTGGGTTGCTTGAAGATCAACAGGCCAGGCTGAAGCAGCACGGATTCCACCTCAAAAAGAAAGATTCAGGTGGCACGTCCTTACGGGAAGGTTCAGATATCATAACTCCAGATCAGCATGTTGTTTGGGTCGATTCAACATTTGACCGAGACGGAAAGTATTGCGAGGAAACCAGGCCCGAAACCACGACTTCCCGCCGAAATATACGAGAGGTTCATTTGGCAAAATACATGTTGGACGAATTCGAAGAACAGATTGCAGTCAAAAAAGCCTCAATCGAACAGATTCAATGGTCTGAAGATCCGATGCTGCGACATCTGGATCATGAACAACGACTTCCGGTTGGATTCATTACATTCTATGCCGATCAGAAGCGTGCTTTCCGCGAAATTGCAAATGAGGGAGATTCATGGCAGGCCATGCGCAACCGATGGCCTAACCTCAGCGTACGCGCTGATACGGTCGACAAATTTCAAGGTGGTGAACGGCCCGTTGTGTTAGTCAGCATGGTCACTTCACCCGTAGTTAATGGCAAGGGTAAGAAGGAAGCCTTCGAGGCGAAAGTTGCGGACTATTCTTACAATGCTAAGAAAGTCTCCTCTAAGCGAGGAGGTTTTCCCGACGGCGGCATTAATCGCACCCGTACCCCATTTGTACGTTCTCCAGAGCGAATCAACGTTGCTTTCTCTCGTGCGCAAAATCTACTCGTCATTTTAGGAAATCGTTTCACGCTTGAGCAAGTCAATGATGTACGCATTGAACGCGATGATGGGTCTGTGGTGAAGAAATCAATGTTCAAAAACATTCAAAAAACAATCGGAAAAGGAGGAATGATCGATGGTCGTACAATGCTCTGAAGACGCCAAAACTGCTCTCAACCATGTCTCTTTTCGAAAAGAGTCAGGCAGCTCACCAGTTCACACTATTGAGTCATTTTGGCCCTTGCAGCGTTGCCCAGTTCAGGCTGTATTGTCGCGTGAACGAAGTTTATCACTTTTGGAAAAATACACGCTGCGAGCATTTAATGAAATTCCAAATGTTTCGGCAGCTGAAATTGCCATCAAACTCGGTCTCAAAGAGCCTGAATTAATCCAAGAAACTCTGGATTCTTTAGTGCGTGCAGGTGCAATTGAAACACAAACAGGTGCGAAACAAAATGAAGATTTATCGAATTTACAAGATGAACTTGATCGTCTTCTACTTGGCCTAAATGCTAATGCCTATCATGGGGCTGTACGCAGGAACATGGAACGCAAAGTTGAAAGATTGCAGGCTCAAATCGAGCAACAAGAAAATCCTCGAAGGCTTTCGTTCCGAGAAAAAATCACTGCTCACCTGCAGCGACTATTAGGTTTCAAGGCGAGTGTTACCAAAGAGGGTAAAGACCAGTTGGCAAAGGGGAAGATTGTTGAGCCAACCACCACTGAAGGCTATGATTTGGTTCGTTGTCTCGGCACGAACAATCTCATTGCATTAAACGATGGAGCGTTGAGTGGGCGTCATATACAAAGGCTAAACGCGAATAATTGGCTTCCCATTGAAGAAACGATGAGAAAACCTTCTCCACCGGTTAAGGGCGAAGTGGAGAAAGCCTTGCGGAAAGCAGACAACATCGACGAAGTGAACATTTTAAGGCTTGAATCAGTAAACGATTCAAAGTCAATAGAGCAATTGCCAATTTGTATTACATTGTCAGTTTCGCACGAAAATGGTACCCCGGTATTCTTTGTTCACCGCAGGGGGTCGTCACAGAGACTCAGTTGGATTGAAAATTTCCTTGCCGAAAACAAAGAGGCGGAAATTCGTCTTCTAAATCGTTTCAAAGAAGAAATGAGTATCAAAACCAAATTGAAGACAACTGCAAAGCCACACGAAGTTGAACCTATTGTCTCGGCGATGGCACACGTCAAGCGTAACATCAGTTCTTCATCTAAGAGCATGTTGCTTCTCAATGATTACGAGGCCTTGCTCAAGGAAATATCCTGTTTCGAAGATTATCCAGCCTTGATTCGAAATCGCACGCTAGTAATTTATCCTCAAGGATTGAAGAACACCAAGGTGAAACAACAAGCGGATAGCGATGGTCTAATAATTTCTATTCCTCCTTCTGAAACCAAGATATCCAGTCACACTATTGCAACGCAGGATTTTATGCTGCAATTGGTTTCTGTTCATGTTAAAGCCCGGCATAACAAAGGACTCGAAATTTCCCTTCCTGCTGTTGTCTTCAATGGAGAAAGAGGAAGTAAACTCCTCTCAGAGACAAATACTTACCTTCGCAAGAAGGTTGAAGACCCAAGGGAGCGTTATCTATTCACTCGTTCAATGCCAGATTTTGTTGAGTGGTTACGGAAAGAAGTGAACAGTATGAAGAGCATTTCCAATGTAGCTGATTGCTACCGCCGCGCATTGGAATTGAGCAAAGGGTCAACCTTCAATTTCTTTCAAATGTTTATGGATGCAGTGTTCTCGGAACGCATGGATCTCTTTGAACCAGATATGATGAAGAGTGTTGATGAATTTATGAATCAATTATCTACCATTAATGGTGTTGAAAATTATTGGTCTTTGTTTGAGCCAAAACTCCAACAATCAATACTTAATAGTGTAATTTCAAAAGGTTCGAATCACACACTTGGAAAAACATGGCAAGCGCACTCGAGCGGAGAAAAACCACTTCCTTGGGAAGACGCAGCACGCCTTGAATACGCATGGGTTGGTCATTGTGATAATACCAAATTCAATGCATCTCGGTTTTTTGAAGAAACAGTGCTTGAACTGGCAGGCTCCAAGAACATGACGACCGAAAACGTTGCGAAAGCACTTGCAGCATTGAAAAACAAACAGCTCATGTCCGAAAAGCTGTTTGCTAGTGCTGACCGGGTACGTAAAGAGCGCAATCGTTATGCTCACACAGCTGGTTTGAATGCTGAGTTGGAATACACACTCCGTTTGATTGCTGTGATGCGAGAGGTTGCTGACCTCGGTCAACCACCAACTAAAGGTTCGTGGCAAACCGAGAAAGGCACGCAATGGGAGTCCACACTCACTGTTTTAGAACTGGAAGCGTATGTTCAAAAAGCCTCTTTTATAATCCAAAAGAATGCTCATCATCCTTCGAGCGGACGTGTTTGGGTCGTTTCATTATTGCAGTCTCTTCCTCCACAATTCGAGGATTTACCTTTGGAGTTGATGCAGCAACTTGCTCATGCACCAGAGTTACAACATGGACCTCAATTCAAACATGTTCTTGATACAATTCTTCAGAATGGAATGCACGAGTGGATGCAAGCACTGCCTAAATCATCGAAATTTGAACTTCCAGAGTCTATGGTATCACTGATGACATTACTCGATTCAGTAGGCATGGCAAAAGAGCTTGCTGAATTGAAGAAATCTTATCTCGGAGATTTGGACAAGTTGGTATCCTATGCAGATCTTCAAACTGAACTTGCTATTGCAGGCGATAAAACATCACCATTTACTCCAGAAGACTTCAGTTTCCGTTGGAAGCGTTCGGTGAAAGAACGAACTTTTCAAGTCACTTTTAACGATCTTGCCAATATGGATGCCTCTAAATTTGATTTACTAACAGTTGTTGTGAGAACAGACTTGTTTAGTCAATCGATTCGTACAGAACTTAAGAATATTGAAGCAGGTGATGTTCAAGCTATTAAGTCCCTCTGCGATGAACTGCAGTTGTTCGCAGCAAAAGGAAAAACTTGGCATACAATTGCTCAGGACAAGGATGGTTTTGTTGGGGCCGAGATGGGCAATAAAATCCGAGCTGGTGGCGATTTAATTGAAAATAGTAAAATCGTTAACAAACTTATGCCTTTTGTAGATAAAGAGATGTTTCCGAAAATAAACGCACGTCTAGAAGAAATAATTCAAAAAGGGGAAAAGGAAGCCAAGAAGGAGGGAACAGAATGAGTTCAAGAGGGACAGTGCCAGCGTGGGTAATTGAAAAGCAACAGAAGCAAATCGCTTTGCAGCGAGAGGCGAAGCGGAGGCAACAGGTTCGACAACAGATTACCGCTGTGGCTGCCGAGGTACGAACCAAAGCCTCTGCATTGAACACCCAAGAGATACAAATCTGGGCCAAGGAGGAACTCGATTTTGTGCAACACACGGTTGCCTCAACAGCAATAATTGTTGATGCCGATGTTGATTTTGTGCTGAAACGTCTTCATGAATCAAAAGCCATATTGGAACAAATTCAAACCCTCTCAGAAGATCGAGAACGTGAACATCAACGTATGGTTGAGAAGAAAACTATTGCTTACAGAACCGCCGTTGAATCGGTCAAGTATCTCCGATTGGAATTGACCCAAAACTCCTCCGAAAAAGAATATCAGCACTTAATGAATGAACTCCTAGATTTGAAAGATAGCCTCGATGAGACAACTTTGGACGAAGTTACAGAAACCGTTGAGAAAATTGAAAGTGAGGCTATTATGCTGCGTGATGTTGATCACCAAGCTGCCGTGGATGAGGAACTTCGCCGTCATATTATTTCCTCGGTGGTCAAAGCCATGACCGAACTTGGGTTTGTAGTTGGCAAGCCAAAACTACTCCGAGATTCTGGAAATGTTGCCGTAATTGGTACATTGTCATCAGGGCGAACCATCCGATTTGATGTACGCGCATCGGGGGAGATGGAATTTGACATGGACGGATTCAAAGACAGAACTTGTTCAAATTCTTTGGATGATGTATTACTCTTGATGGAGGAACAATTCGGTGTAGAATCTGGCCCTGTTCAACACAATTGGAAAAATCCAGATCGAATTTCTAAGGGTAGTAAGGATTTTCCTACCGGTGGGAATACTAGAACTATGGGAGGGAGTGGAAAATGATGGAATGGAAAAGAACGGTGCGTAGAGAAGCTGGTTTTCGAAGATGCTTGATTCTTTATGGAAATGTTCGCGACGTATGGCAAACTAACGATGGAAGAACATTACGATTGGCTGAAGCGGTGAGAGAGAGCCTTCAGGACATGTTCAGTATCCAAGGAACATGGGATAGAATTGACGGATTGTCATTCCCATCTACATCACAACTCTCTTCCTTTA
>MDSV01016525.1_pt1 | contig 10058 bp, 5 predicted proteins | sample 810851 | NCBI WGS metagenome assembly MDSV01 (sample SAMN05326640, study PRJNA326480) | marine metagenome | isolation source: seawater | place: Atlantic Ocean: North East | collected 2012
GCGGCGAAGAGGAGCGCTCGAGCCGGTACGACGACTTGCTGGCGGCGGAACGGCGCGCCATCGCGTCGCGTAAGGGGTTGCAGAACACCAACAAGGAAGCCCCCACGCACCACGTGAACGACATCGCCGGCAACGCCGCGAAGGCGAAGCAATTTTTGCCGTTCCTCCAGAGAGCCGGGCGGTGCCACGGTGTCGTGGAGTACGTCGTCGCCGGGCACAGGTTCAAAATCGCGATTCCCAAAGAAGGCGCCGTGGTTTCTTTCGCGCTCGCCGGCACGCGGTGCCCCCAGCCGCCGCGGTCTTCCGACTCGGCGCCCGCGGACCGCGGCGCCGCCGCCGACGCGGGCGCCAGCCTGGCGTTCGCGCGGCGCCACTGCATGCAGCGCGACGTCGAGATCGAGGTGGACGCCGTGGACAAGGCGGGCACGTTCCTGGGGAACCTGTACTTGGTCGGCGGCGACGGGAGCCGCGCGGAGCTCGGCGAGTGGCTGCTCCGCGAGGGGCTCGGGAGCCTGCACCCGTCCTACCGCCCGGAAGCGCACGCCAACGGCGCGCGTCTGACCATGGCGATGGACGCGGCGAAGCGCGCGCGCGTCGGGATGTGGCGCGACTGGTCGCCCGAGGCGGAGGCGGCCAAGGCGGCGGCGGCGGCTCGCGCGCGCGACGCGGCGGAGGCGGCTCCGAACGCGCTCAAGCCCGCCGAGCGCGTCACGCTGCTGCTCACCGAGGTGGTGCACGGCGCGCGCTTCTTCGCGCAAACCTCGGCGGACGCGGAGAAGGCGGAGGCGATGCACGCGCGGCTGAACGGGGACGAAACGCGCGGTGTGACGGACGACGCGTCGTTCCGCCCGAAGCGCGGGTCGACCGTCGCCGCGCGCTTCGCCGGCGACGACGCGTGGTACCGCGCCGTCGTGGTCGAGCAAGCCAAGGGCGTCGACGCGGACGGCGTCGCGCTCGTGCACTTCGGCGACTTCGGCAATTCCGAAAGGGTACCAGCCACGAGGCTCCGCGCCATCGACCCGAGCCTCGCGTTCCACGCGGTTCCGCCGTTGGCAAAGCTTTGCGCGCTCAGCGGCGTCAAAGCGCCGTCTCCGGGCGCCGACTACGCCGGCGACGCGGCGCGCGCGTTGGGCGATCTCGCCGGAGGACGCCTGACGCCCTCGCGGGTGGACCGCGCGTTCGCCGCCCCGGCCAAGCCCTGGGACGCGGACTCTAGCGTGGAGTGGCTGGTCACACTCGGCGTGGACCCGGCAGACTCGGGGAAGGACGCGTCCTTCGGGGAAGGTGCGGGATCGGACGGATCCGACGAAGAGGCGTCGCCGCGCGGGGTTGTCGTCTCCGCCAACGAGACGCTCGTCGCGGAGGGTCTGTGCCGAGTGGACAGGGGCTTCGGCGCGCCGGAGCTGCGCGAGCGCTTGACGGCGGCGCAGGAGCGCGCGCGCGCCGACCGCGCGGGGATGTGGGAGTACGGCGACGTGGACTCGGACGACGAAGAGCCGAGCGTCGCGAAGCCGGGCGCTTGGGGACGAAGGCGTTGAGTGAGGCGTCGAGGAAACGCGAGCGAACACGTACGCGGTTTCGACGGAGAGCCGCGTCGCGGTAGTGACAACATCTTCACCAGGCGAGCCCCGAGGAGTGGTCGTTTTCCGATACGCGCGCTTCGCGCTCGGCCCAGAACAGCTCGCTCGGCCTGAGCTTGCGCGTCATCCTGTGCGTCCCGAACTCGTACCCGCGCGGCCATCCCTTGTGCGCCGCCTTCTTCGGCACCGGCGGGTCCTCGAAACGCAGCGCTTTTTTTCGCATGCTCTTGATTCGCTTGGGCAGGATCTTCCCGGAGGTCACGCCGGGGACGTAGAGCTCGGCGTACTCCGAGGTGGCCTTCGCGGCCTGGCGGCGAAAGGGTCGCGAGCGAGACGCGGTCGGGGAGGAGAGGCGCGTCAGAAGCTGGCGCGCGCGGAACGTCGAAGCGCGTCCGAGCGCGAGAAAAAGGTTCCGGATAAAATCTCGCGGGAAACGCCTCGTCAGCAGCGTCGTGCGGTTTCGTCGGTACCGCTTCGCGCGCGTTCGGACGGTTCCTCGGGACCCGAGGCGAGTGTCGGGCGCCCGATTCTCGCCGCGTACCTCTCTGGATGCCTTCGTGAGGAGCGCGGAGGCCTTGCGGAGCATCTGCGCCGCCTTGGACCTCATGGCGAAACGCGAAACGAGCGCTCGTGTCCTCGAGGGGAACAAGATTCAGAAACGCTCGACGAGTGCGTTCGCGGCTGCCGAGCGCGTTCGCGACGGCGTGACGCGTGACGAGTCACGAAAGCGTGAGACGGGGCGCTTCGGGTGACACGCGCGACGGGAAACGAGCGCGCGCGCTCGTTTGTCCGCCGAAGGACGACGCGCGAAGCCGACGTCGATTTCCTTCTTCTGTGTTGTGTTAACGAGTTTTTTCGCGGGAAGAAAGAAAAACGGAGAGAGACCCAAAACGGGGATTTATTGTACCGTATTTCGAAAGATCATTTTCATGTTTTGGACACTGCTGTGTGTAGGTTCATTTTCGGATTTCGCACGGACCAATGGGATCGCGCGCCCGGCGCTTCCCTGCCGACCAACTCTTGCTTTATCTACTTCGAAGACCTCTCCATCGGGACCGCGCGTCCGTCGCGCGCGTTCTCGATCCAGGCGACGGTCACTCCGTCCCGCGTCCATCTCGCGACGCGAGCGTCCCGAGTCGAGGGATCCGCCTCTCCGCAGGCCGCTCTTTCCTCACAGGCGCGCGACGCATCGCCGCTCGTCCGCTCGAACGCGCGCGCACCCCGCCGGGCGGGAACCCAAAGCTTCGCGCGGCCGAACCCGCCGGGCGCGTCCACCGCGGTAGTATGTCGGCGATGGCAACCGCGACCTCGGCCGCGCGCGCGTACGCGCCCGCGCCCGGCGTCGCGCGCTCGCGCCGCGTCGGCCCGGCCGCGCCGCAGCGCGCGGCGCTGACGCGCGTTTGCGCGGCCGAGCGCTGGCGCGGCCCGTCCGCCGATGAGGAGGCTGCCGCTGGCGGATCGGGGAGCGCGGGATCGGCCGCCCCCGCGGCTTCGGGGGACGTGCGTTTGCTGACGCACGACGGCAAGAAGCGCATCGTCGTCACGGGAATGGGGTGTGTCACGGCTCTCGGCAACGACGTTGACGCGTTCTACGAGTCTCTGTGCGAGGGCGTGAGCGGCGTGAGCGCCATCTCCGAGTGGGAGATGCATCCCGACTTCGCCACCACCGTCGCCGCGGAGATCAAGGGCTTCGAACCCGAGGAGTTCATGACCAAGAAGATGGCGCGCCGCGTCGACCCCTTCATCGCGTACCAGATCGTCGCCGCGAAGAAGGCGCTGCAGAGCGCGAATCTGCCGTTCGCGAAGGGGGAGGAGATGGACGGCGCCGTGGACAAGACGCGCGCCGGGTGCCTCATCGGCAGCGCCATGGGCGGCATGCACTCCTTCTCCACCGCCACCGAGGCGCTGCACACGCAGTCGCACAAAAAGATGAACCCGTTCTGCATCCCTTTCGCCATCACCAACATGGGCTCCGCGCTCACCGCGATGGACCTCGGGTTCATGGGGCCCAACTACTCCATCTCCAGCGCCTGCGCCTCGGGGAACTTCTGCATCCTCAACAGCGTGGATCACATCCGCAACGGCGAGGCGGACCTGATGCTCGCCGGCGCCAGCGACGCCGCCATCTTACCGAGCGGCATGGGCGGCTTCTGCTCCGTCAAGGCCATGTCCAAGCGCAACGACGCGCCCACCGAGGCGTCTCGGCCCTGGGACAAAGACAGGGACGGATTCGTCATGGGCGAGGGCGCGGGTGTGCTGGTGTTGGAGTCGCTGGAGCACGCCCTGAAGCGCGGCGCGACGCCCCTGGCCGAGGTGCTCGGCGGCTCCTACAGCTGCGACGCGCACCACATGACCGAGCCGCATCCCGACGGCGAGGGCGTGGCGATGGCCATCGACCGCGCGCTGAAGGACGCCGGCATCGACGCCTCCTCGGTGAATTACGTCAACGCGCACGCCACGTCGACGCCCGCGGGGGACATGGCGGAGCTCCGCGTGCTGCAGCGCGTGTTCAAATCCGCGGGCGCCAAGATCAACTCCACCAAGTGCATGACCGGCCACTTGCTCGGCGCGGCATCCGCGGTGGAGGCGGTGGCGTGCGTGAAGGCGATTCTCACGGGCGAGGTGCACCCGAACATCAACCTGGAGAACCCGGAGGACGACGTGGACATGGAGATGCTGGTGGGGGCGAAGCGGGAAAAACTGGACGTGAACGTGGCGCTCTCCAACTCGTTCGGTTTCGGGGGGCACAACAGCGCGGTGCTCTTCGGGAAATACGCGCCGCGGTGATTTTCGGATTTTCGCGTTCGTGTACTTCCCGTCGGTCGATCGACGCTTCGTCGATCGAGCGGTGAGACGCGTTCGGGTTCGGCGATTGCGCGCGAGACGACGACGGCGAGCTCGCGGGATGAAAATAAAACGCTCGATGTGATACTCGTGTCGGTACTCGATACGGCACGTGAAGCTCGTCTCCTTTTAAAAGCTCGTCGTCGTCGTCGTCTTCTCAGAAAAAAATCAGAAAATCTCAAACCCGAACACCGCGCTCGCGATGAACGCCACCCCGATGGCCACCGCCACCGCCGAGGAGATCCCGGAAACGAGCGACACGGCTTTCGGGTTGTGCTTCTGCAGCGCCGACGTCCCCGCGCCCAGGCACGCGGTGTACGTTCCCATCGCCACGACCGTGCCGACGAAAAACGTCCCCAGGAACGCGACGGCTTGCAGCCGGGGCAGCGCGAACGCGGGCAACAACAAGAGCAACGCGTCCGGTTGTAACCCGTGAATCGTCCCGGTGATGTACGTCCAGCTCAGGAACGACCCGTCTTTTCGCTTCGCCTCTTCGCGCGCCTTTTCCTCCTCCGCGGCGACGACGCTGGAGACGGGGGCGTCCTTCTCCGCCGCGGGGACGGCGTCCGTCGCCCGCGCCGACTCGGCGTGCGCGTGCGCGAAGCGCAGGTTGGCGACGGCGTCCCCGTCGTCGTGCGAGTGCGAGTGCGCGTGCCCGTCGCCGAACATCTCGCCGCCGATGCCGAAGGGCAGCCCGTGCGAGTGCGAGTGCGAGTGCGCGCTCTCGCCGCGCGCCATCGCGCGCGCCTCCCACCAGCCCATGATGCCGATGATCACCAGCGTCCCGCCGACGATGCCCTGGCCCCACTGCCCGATGATCTCCATGTCGAACGGCAGTTTGTCCTTCAGCATAACGAACGCCAAACCGAAGAGCATCTGGCCGGTGTTGTGCCCGCACCCCCACAGCGCGCCCATGAGCGCGTTTTGCGCGCGCGAAGGGCCGACGGTGAGCGGCGCCAGCGCCGCCAGGTGGTCGGGGCCGGTGAGCGTGTGCAGGCCCCCCGCCAGCAGGCCCGCCCACGCGCTCTTCAGCGTCGTCGCCGCCACGAGGAACGCCGGCGTCGAGACCAGCGCGCCGGCGTTGAAGAGCGCGAACGAGCGCACGGACGGCGCGAGCCAGGCGGCGCCCGCGCAGCACAGCGCGAAGACGCCGAACGCGGCGAAAAGCGTCGAGCGCCGCAGAGGTTGCGGCGCGCCGAAGGTTCCCAGCAAACGCACCGAGTTGAGCGCCACCAAAAGCGTCGACCCTTCGTGCAGCAAGACGGCGAGCCACAGCGGGAACGCGCCCGTCAGCGCGGGCAACGCCGCGCCGAGGATGGAAACCACCGCCAGCGTGATGTTCTGTTTCAGCACGCGCCGCGTCCGCGCCGCCAAAGCGATGACGTCTGGGAGCTGCGAGATGCCGTCCGCGTCCGCGTGCAGCAGAAGCACGTCCGCCGCCGCTGCCGCCGCCTCGGAAGGCGTCGACGCGACCGCCACGCCCACGTCCGCCGCCGCCAACGCCGGCGCGTCGTTGATCCCGTCGCCCACCATCGCCACGCGCGCGTACGACGTCGAGTCACCGGAGCCGTTCTCGCCCTCGCCGGAGGCTTTGCTCTTCGCGTCGCTCCGCGCCCGCTCCACCAGCCTCAGCTTCTCGGACGGCGTCAAACCCGCGTGCACGTCCTCGCGAGGCAGGCCCACCGCGTCCGCGACGGCGCGAGCGGACGTGGCGTTGTCCCCGGTGAGCATCATCACGCGCATCGGCTTCTTGTCGCCGCGCCACGCGCCGGCGCGCAGCGCCGCCGTCGCCGCCGCGGCTTTCGGGTGCACCGCGTCCGCGAAGCGGAACACGCGGGTCAGGCGGTCGGGGGACCACGACGACTCCGTCGCCGCCGCCGCCGCCGCCTCCTCCTCCGACCCGGACGCCACCACGAGCGCCGCGGTGATGTCACCGTCGACCGAGCGCGTCCCCGCGAGCGCCGTCACCGCGTTTCGTTTGACGACATCGTCGCCGGCAATCTCGGACGCCCACTCGGGGTTGCCGAACCGCGCGCGGCGCGGCGGGCCAAACGCCTCCGCCTCCGCGGCGCGCGCGGGCGCCACCAGACCCTCCACCCCCATGCCGTGCACAACCTTGAACTCGGAGACCGCCACCTCGGGCAGCGCCGATCCGCGGGAGCCTTCCGAGGCTCGCGCCGCCGCATCCAGCACGGCGCGCGCGATCGGGTGCGTCGCGCCGCGCTCGAGGCTCGCCGCGATGGCGAGCGCGGCGGGCGACGCCGACGGCGCCACCGACGCGGCTCGCGTTCGGTTCGCGTCGGCGACGTTCGTCTCGGCGAGCGTCTCGTCGCCGCCCCCCGCGCCGCCGGCGCCCACCAGCGCGGGCGCGGCGACCGTCTCGACGCGCTCGACGGACGCGCACGACATCTGCCCCGTGGTGATCGTGCCCGTCTTGTCCAGCGCGACTGTGCCGCACTCCGCGAGCGCGTCCAGCGTGAGCCCGCCGCGCACGAGCACGCCGCGGCGCGCGCACGCGCCAACCGCGGCGACGTACACCAGCGGCGACATGAGCAGCGCGCACGGCGCGGCGGCGGAGAGAAAGGCGAAGGCGCGGTACATGGCGCCCGCTCGGCCCATGAGCGGCATGCCGAACACGAGCGGGCCACACACGCACGTCAACGCGGTGATCGCCAGGATGGCTTTGCTGTACCGGTCCCCGAACGTGTCGAGCAACCGGGAAACCGCGGGTCGGCGGTTCTGCGCCGCCGCCGTCAGACGCGCGATGCGCGCCGGCGTCGAATCCTCCGACTTTCGCGTCGTCCGCACGACGAGCGCGCCGTCGCTGTTCACAGCGCCCGCCGGAACCTCGTCCCCGACGCGCTTCGAGACGGGAAGCGCCTCGCCGGTGATGTGCTGGATGGAGACGAACGCGCTGCCATGCACCACCACGCCGTCCAGAGGCACCTGTGCGCGCGAGAAAGCGGGAGTGGAGGAGACGCGAAGCCGCGAGAAGGAGAGCGGCGACGATTGGTTTCGCGTCAGCACGAAAACGTCGCGAGAGGAGACGTTCGAAGAGATGAGACGTCTTCGCAAAAAACGCGTCGAGTGACGCGTCGCGACGCGTGCGAGAACGTCGCGCGGTTCCACCGGGTTTCGCGTTCGCGCTCGTGGTCCGACGCCTCCGATGGGTAAACGGCTAAGTTAAGAGTGTCGCGTCACCGGGTGGCTAATTACCCCCCCCTAGGAGGTTTCTGCGAAAGTATCGTCATCGGCGTCGGACCGCCGCGAGGTTTTTTTGGCGTTTCGAAAAAAGAGAGAAAAGAAGCGGAAAAAAGCACGAACCTGTTGTCCCGACCGCACGTAGACGTGCGCGCCCACAGGCACGTCGCGCGCGGGGATGACCTGCTCCGTCGCGGCGACGGGCGCGCGCGTTTGCGCGTCGACGTCCACGAGCACAGCCTCGCCGGGAACGGTGGCCCAGAGCGACCTCAAGTCGCCCCGCGCGTGCCCGGTGAGCCGCATCTCCACGAACGCCGCCGACGAGAAGAGCACTAACAGAAGCGCGCCTTCCAGCGCGCATCCCAGGAACACCGTCCCGGCCACCGCCAGCGTCGTCAAGACGTGGATGTTGACGTTCCCGACCGCCAGCTCGTACGACACGTCCACGAACTCGGAGGGGCCGGAGACGAGGTACACGAGCGCCGTCGCCGCCGTCTCCGCCGCCCGCGCCGACGCCGCGGCGGACTCGGAGAGCGCGCCGAGATGTGTCAGGCCGTGCGCGACGCCCGCGACGAGCAGGAAGCACCACGCCACGCCACACGCCGCGGCGTTGCCGCGCAAAAAGTCGGAGAGCTTACCGATACCGGTCGCGCGGTAAAAAGCCGTCAACGCCGTCTCGACGACGTTGGCGCCGGCGCGCGTCTTCTCGGCGTTCGCGGCGCCGCCCGCGCCACCGCCGTCCCCGAACCCGTCGCCGCTCCCGATGCCAGCCTCGGAGAGAAACGCGTTCTCGTCGAACGAGCCGTCCGCGAGCGCGTCCTCCGGGACGGACCCGAACACGCTCCCGCCGCAGCACGCCTTTTGGCACGCGTCGTCGCCGCTCGACGCGGCGTCGTCCGAAAAGTTGGGCCGACCGCTCGAGTGCGAGTGGCCTGTTTCGCGTTCGCGGGAGGGTCGAGAAAGCGCGCGGGGGCGAGGCACGTGGGCGCGGGCGTCAGCGCGTCGTTCGGGGTTTCGGTGCAGGACCTCGGCGGTGGGTCGATCGACCGAACGCGGTCGTGCGAACGGTCTTCGCGGCGGCGAAGGAACCCTACTAGACTCGAAGATTCGGTTCGACCGAACTGAGGGAAAGAAAAACGAAAAAGTGCCGATTCGTGAGACTAAAAGCCCACGTGGAGGCTCCCCCGCCTGCTGGGGTTTCAGAGATAAGGCACCGTGCCCGTCTGGCGCGCGGCGTGTCGCGTAGGTCTCGGAAGGGGCGAGAGGGACGTACCGTGACCGTGGTCGCCGTGCGCGTTGACCTGGAGGCGGTACGCGCGCGCGCCGCGCGCGACGGCATCCCCACGACCGCGACGCAGCGCCCCCGCGCCTACGCCCAGTGCGCGGCGCGCGTCGAGGCGCGCTATCGTCGCGCCGGGCGCGCGACGCCTGAGGCACTTCTGACGATTCACAGCCGTCGCGATTGCGCCAACGGTTCCCCCGCGCGTGCTTCCGCGCGGGCCCACGGCCACCGCCGCGGGTCGCACGCGCGGCCCTAGCGCCGTCGCCGCGATCGTCATCGCGAACGAGCCAGAGCGACCCCCGTCGCCACAAGACTCGCTCTCTCTCGCGCCGCGATTATGCTTCACCGCGCGCAGCCTCGGCGCCTGATGAAGATCAGCACGACCTGGAAGCCGTATGAAAGATCTCGCCGGGACGACGATTTCCGCGATCGGAAAAGCGGTGGGTGAAGCCGATCGACTCGACGGCGCGATCGACGTTTTTGAAGTTTCGATCGGAGAAGTCGATCGGGCGCGAATCTCACCCCAAGGGGATGCGGTCTTGTCTTGACGTGGCGATTGCGGTCTTGTCGTGTCTCGTAACGTCCGAGGAAAAAACGTCCTTTCGCGAGATCTCCTGCGGAGCGAGGCAGCAAAGACACGGCGCACGAGCGCACGACGCACACACGACACGTACTTTCCCGTCCACAATGACCTCAGTTACTCGCATGGACACCGCCGCCGCACCAAAGGACATCTCGAGCCTTCCTCTCGACGTGATCTCCACGCACATCCTCAGTTCTGACTGAGACCGCGGATCTCGGTCGGCTCCGCGCGGTGAGCACACGCATGCGCGACGCCGTGGACGCGACGGGGCGCGAGATAAGAAAGTGTCAAATTACGATGCCGTGGACCTCGGATACGTGAGCTTGCTGAAGGACAGGCGCTCGCGAGGTCTTCTGAAGAGCTATGAGCGGACATTCGTTTGTGCCGCAGCAGCGAGGAGCGGACAGCTCGAGGAGTTGAAGGCGTTGCGAGCGGCGAGTTTCCCGTGGGACGCGACTACGTGCGCGTTCGCGGCGCAGGGCGGCCACCTCGAGGTGCTGAAGTGGGCGCGCGCGAACGGCTGCCCGTGGAACGAGGATACGTGCGCGAGTGCGGCGGGGGGCGGCCA
>MDSV01033653.1_pt1 | contig 10058 bp, 9 predicted proteins | sample 810851 | NCBI WGS metagenome assembly MDSV01 (sample SAMN05326640, study PRJNA326480) | marine metagenome | isolation source: seawater | place: Atlantic Ocean: North East | collected 2012
TAGTTTTTGGCGGAGTAGCTCAGTTGGTTAGAGCGCACGACTCATATTCGTGAAGTCGGGGGTTCAAATCCCTCCTCCGCTACCATAATTATGATTAAAAATTTATTATCAGTAATAATTTGTGTTTACAATGAAGAGAAAACAATTGAAAAACTAATTAATAAAGTTGAGGTTAGTAATCTTCCTAAAAACTTTAATAAGGAAATTATTATAATAGATAACTGTTCAAATGATAATACTCAAAATATATTAAAAAAATTTATTAATAAAAATAATTATATAATCAGACTACAAAAAAAAAATTACGGTAAGGGAAATTCTATAATAGAAGGTTTAAAATTATCCAAAGGTGAGTATATAGTATTTCAGGATGCGGATTTAGAATATGATCCAAATAATTATTTTTTTTTACTAAATAAAATTATTGAAAAAAATTTGGATGCAGTTTTTGGTTCAAGAGCGTTAAATAATTCTGACTACCACATATATAAGTTAAATAGTTTAGGTTCTAAATATTTTACTAAATTAATAAATGTTTTATATAATTCAACTTTCACAGATACCTCTACAAATCATAAATTAATTAAATCAAAAGTATTGAAAGAGATGAATCTAAAATCAAGAGGGTTTGAATTAGATTTTGAAATAGCTTTAAAATTAGCAAAAAAAGAATATAAATATGCAGAAATACCAATTTCTTTCACGCCTAGAACAAAAAAGGATGGAAAAAAGGTAAAAATAATTGATGGATTTAAATGTTTAATGGTAATCCTAGTTAATTATTTTAATTAAATTAAAAGAATAAATTACTAGAAATTATGATTGATTTAAACTCTTATAAAAACTTAAAAGTACTTGTCACAGGATCAACAGGATTTAAAGGGTCTTGGATGTGCCTTTGGTTAATTATGCTCGGTGCCAAAGTATATGGAATTTCTCTTAAGCCAAATAATGAGTCAATATTATTCAAATCATTAAAATTATCATCTAAAATTAAGCAAATTAATTGTGATATTAATAATTATGATAAAATAAATGAAATAATCAAAAAAATTAAACCTGATATTATTTTTCATTTAGCAGCACAATCACTTGTATCAAAAAGCTTTAATGACCCATTAACTACAATAAAAACAAATATTTATGGTAGTGCTGTAATTTTAAAGTCTTTTGTAGAAAATAATTGTGATACTTTGATTTTATGCACTTCAGATAAATGTTATAAAAATAAAGAATGGATATGGGGTTATAAAGAAAATGATGAATTAGGAGGAGTCGATCCATACTCAGCATCTAAAGCATCTGCAGAAATTATATTTAATTCATTTATAAATTCTTTTCATTTAAATAAAAATCAAACTAAATGTGCCTCTGTTAGAGCTGGAAATGTAATTGGAGGAGGTGATTTCAATAAAGATAGGTTAATTCCAGATATAATAAAAAATTATTTTGAAGGAAAAATTATAAATATCAAAAATCCATCTTCAGTCCGACCATGGCAGTTTGTTTTAGAGCCAATTTCAGGCTACCTTGCACTTGGCTTAATATTATTTAGTAAATCTAAGAAATATAAATTGCCATCATGGAATTTTGGCCCAGATATTGATAAGATATATACAGTAGATCATTTACTAAAGTATACAAAGAATAAAATTTTCAATGATTTAAAATATAATTATAAAAAAAATAATAGAATTTATGAGTCAAAACTTTTGTTTTTAAGTAATGAAAAAGCAAAACTTGAATTAGGATGGATGCCAAAATTTGATGTTGAACAAACTCTAAAACTAACATTTGATTGGTACAATTCGTATTTCAAAGGGGATAAAATGTTCAATATTAGTCTAGATCAAATAAATAAATATTCTAAATAGCAATGATCAAATGTAGAATATGTAATAATAACAATTTATCATTAATACATAACTACAAAAAAAATGCTTTTGCAGGTTCTTTATTAAAAAAAAATCAAATAAAAAAAGAAAAAAAACACGAACTAAAGTTGTTATTTTGTAATCAATGTTTTCATCTACAAATTGACAACTTAATTGAACCTAGTAAATTGTTTAAAAACTATTTATGGGAAACAGGAATATCTAAATCAAATCTTAAACTTATAAATAATTTAGTTTCAGATATTAAAAAATATACAAATAAAAAGAAAAGAAGTAATTTTTTTGAAATTGCAAGTAATGATGGTTCATGTTTAAAAGTAATAAAAAAGAAACTAAAAGGAAATGTTGTTGGAATAGATCCTGCTAAAAATATTGCCAAAAAAGCAAATAAAGAAGGCATTTATACAATTAATAATTTTTTTTCCTTTAATTTTTCTAAGTCTCTTAACTTTAATTTTAAAAAGTTTGATTTTTGCTTAGCTAGAAACGTAATAGCACATGTTCATGATCCAGTAGATATTTTTTTTGGTGTAAAAGAAATAATTAGTGAAAATGGAATATTTATTTTAGAATTTCCTCACTTGTTAAATATTTATAAAGAATTGCAATTTGATAATGTTTTTCATGAACATATTGGTTATCATTCTTTGAAATCAATTATAGATATATGTGGTATTGTTGACATGAAAGTAATTAATGTTAAAAAAATTGATTCACAAGGCGGGTCATTAAGAATTTTTATTACTAATAATAAGAGTAAAAGAACTTCTAATAATGTAAATAAAATTCTTAAAGAGGAACATGATAGCAAAATATATAAAAAAATAAGTTGGATGAAATTTTCACTTAGATTAAAATCTAATATTAATAAGTTAGAAAAATTGTTTAAAACATTAAGAAAACAAAATAAAAAAATTGCTGTATATGGTGCTTCTGGTAAGGGGCAGACATTATTGCAATTAATAAATCAATCAGGTAAATATTTTGATCATGTATACGATAAAAGTAAACTGAAAGAAGGACTCTATACGCCTGGAACACACATATTGATTAGAAATCCATCAAATATTTATAAAGATAAACCAGATTTTATCTTTGTTTGCACTTGGAATTTAATTGATGAAATTATGATTGAGCACAAAAAATATACTTTAGAAGGAGGAAAATTTATTATCCCCTTTCCAAATCCTAAAATTTTAAAATGAAAAGAAAGCTTCTAATATTAGGAGTGAATAGTTATTTAGGATCAAATTTTTATAAATATCAAATAAAAAAAAAAGATTTCATTGTTTTTGGTACAATTAATAAAAATAATTATAGATTAAATAATAATAATATTAATATTTACAAAATTGATCTTAAAAACTCTAAGTCAAAATTAATTAATTTACTGCAGAAGGTTGAACCTAATTTAATAATCAATTTTACAGGCAATTCCAATAGGTATGAATTAAATAAAAATAAATTAAAAATTAATATAATTAAAAATATTTTAAATTGTCTCAAGAAATCACAAATTTCTATAGATCATTTTTATAATATTGGATCCTCTGAAGAGTACTATGGATCTAAATTTGAATTAAGTGAAAATAATAAATTATTAAGTTTTTCAAATTATGGTAGATATAAAATCAATACTCATAAATATTTATTAAATTTTTCAATAAAAAATAATTTTAATTATACTAATTTAAGAACATTTAATATTTTGGGTAATGATAAACATAAAAAAAACATAATTAGTTATTTAGCTTCAAGTATTGGAAGTAAAAAAAATATTCTAAAAAATAAATACTCAATTCGTGATTATATGTGGATTAATGACTATTTAATTATTCTTAATTTAATATTGAATAATAATCGTAAAAATTATCAAGCAATAAATATAGGCACCGGTCATGGCTCATCTATAGAGTCAATAATAAATTATATTGAAAAGAAAAAAAAACTTAAATTTAATTCAATAGTTTTTGAAAAAGGTGCTGAGACTAAAATAGAAGATACTAAAATAGCTAATACAGATAGATTAAAAAAAATAACTGGTTTTGACAAATATTTAAGTATTAACAAAATAATAGACAAGATGCTTTAATTCTTTAGTGTTTTTTTAAAAATTTTCGAAGCTCTATCAAATCTTTAAGCGTATCTACAGATTTCCAAAATTTTTTATGTTCATAAATTTGCACTTTTTCTTTTTTTATTAGTTTTTTTATAATTCCATTTTCTAAGTCTAATTTTTTATACTTATAGAAATATTTAATTGACTCCTTTTTGAAAAAAAAATAACCGATATTTACTAAATCTTTAATTATGGGTTTTTCATTTATTTCTATTACTAATTTATTTTTATTTATTGTGTAATGACCATATTGAGAACGCATTATCATCCCCACACCTGTAGCATAACATCTGGATCTAATGTGTAATTTTAAAACTTTCTTCAAATTTATATTTCCAACTGCATCACCGTATGAAACTATAAAATTTTTTATAGATAATTTTTTTATTACTTTAAGAATTCTTTCAGCTTTATTTGCTCTTAACCCTGCATCAAAAAGAAAAATATTTATTTGATCATGATTTGAATTACAATTTGTTAAATATTCTTGTGAATTAATAACTACTTTACATTTTATGCCATTTATTATTTTAATTTTTTTAAAATATTTTATAAAATCATTTTTATAATGCCCTAAAGGTAAAATAAAGTTTTTAAAACTATGTTTTATAAAACTTTTCAAAACATAACTTATTAATGCTTCTTTATCTACCAAGCTTAAAGATTTAGCTTTTTGGTGAATAGTTTCATTTGACTCATTAAATCTTAGGCTTCGTCCTCCAATTAAAAGAATAGTATGGATATTATGCATATTTTATAATTACTTTATTATTTATACTATTATGATATCAAATGAATGTGATCAATAATAATAGCACAAATTTGCATTATCAAAATCATATTGATGGTCTAAGAGCATTGGCTGTAACAATTGTATGGTTGTTTCACATGAATCCAGACCTGTTTCCTGGTGGATTTATTGGTGTGGATATTTTTTTTGTTATTTCAGGATATGTTATTACATTATCATTGTTAAAAAATATTGATGAAAAAAAAAATATAAATTTATTTTTATTTTATAAAAAAAGATTCTTCAGAATTTTTCCAGTTTTATTTTTTATAATCTCAATCACTTTTGTATTTTATCTTTTTTATGGATATTTATTTGAATTAAATTACGTAAGTAAGATTTCTCTATCCTCATTATTTGGATTATCTAATATTTTATTAATATATTTAAAAAGCGATTATTTTCTTGCAAATGAAATTAATCCCTTTTTGCATACTTGGTCTTTAGGCGTTGAAGAGCAATTTTATTTTTGTTATCCTATAATCTTATATATATTAATATACCTATTAAATAAAAAAATTTTATTTTTTTCAAAAAATTTTATAAATTATTTTTTCTTTTTTATTATTATTTTTTCTTTTTTATTATTTATTTTTAAAAATGAAACTAGTTTAGGTAACTTTTACTCACCGTTTGCCAGAATTTGGGAATTGCTAATTGGTTGTTTAATATTTTTATTATTTAGAGAGAAAAAAAAGAATTTTAACAATTTATTTCTTTTAACTCTATTTATTATTTTATCATTTGTAATTATTGATGATAATATAATTAATAATAACTTTGTATGTATATCTTTTGCTATTTTATTTTCATCTATTATAATTTTATGTAATACTGATAAAATTATATTTTTAAATATTCTACCCATTAGGTATTTGGGAAAAATTTCATACTCAATGTATTTATGGCATTTGCCAATTTTATACTTTACTCAAATTTATTTTAATAGTTTCGTATTTTATCCAATTAATATTTTTGCAGTTTTAATACTGTCTATGTTATCTTATCATATTATTGAAAAAAATTTTAGATATAGTAAATTTTTTCAGTCTATATTCTTAATTTTATTATTCATTATTTTTTCGATTTTTCTAATAATCTTATTAAGTGATAAATTTATAAAAAATAAACAAATAAATAATAATTATTATAATTTAAAAATTGAAGAATTAAAAAATACTTTTAATGACCTTAATTATTTCGAAAAAAAATATAATCTATCCCAACGTACAGAATGGAATATTATTTTAAATGATCAAAATATAATAAATTGTGAAAACACTCATTCTCTTTATCATATTGAAAAAAAATATGAGATTGACAATAGGTGCCTTAATAAAAGAAATCTTGAAAATTTAATTATCATAAATGGAGACAGTCATGCTACACATTACTATAAAATGATTGAAAACTTATCCATTGAACCCTCAATATATCTAAAAACTTATGAAGGATGCCTTTTTATTCCAGAATTATATGCTGTTGGAAAAATTGATTATAAAAATAAATTTTATAAAAACTTTTTTAACTGTCAAGATTATATTTTAAATGAAAAAAAAGTACTAAAAAAATTATCAGCAAATTACAAAAATGTATCACTTTTAATTTCCTCCAGATTTACTGCATATATTGAACAATCTGTACTAATGGATGTAAATAAAAGAAAATTTAAATCTGATGAGGTTTATGAATTTGCGCTGAAATCTCTTAATCAATATGTTAAAGAATTAAGCAATGTAAAAATTATTTTGATGGCTCCACTCCCTGAATTTCAATATTATCCATACTCGTGCTTTTTAAATAAAAAATTATGTTATTCTGATTATTTAAAAGATAAAACACGAATTAAAAGCATAAAGAATTTACTTCAATCAGTGTCAATGAATAATGATAATGTATATTTTTTTGATCCTTATGAACAAATATGTTCAATTGATAAACAATCCTGCACTATGTATGACATAAAAAAAGACTTACTTTTTTTTAAAGATACCGACCATTTAACCATAGAGGGAAGTGAATATTTATCAAAGTCTTTTGAGGAATTCTTTTTAGAAAAATTGCAGTAAATTATTACTTTATTATAAAATTTAACTTTTTATTCATTTTTTCAACATTTTTTGATGCTTGATTATATGGATGCACAAGAGGTAAATTAACAAATTTTGAAATGTTGAATGAAACTATAAGAAAAGAAAGTAGTGCTATAAAAAAAAATCGAATTTTCAATTTAGTAATATGGAGAATTGAAATTAAATATATTGAAGCAATTGGATAGACTAAAAACATTACATCAGAAACCATATAGGTTCTATATCTATCACTAAAAAAAATTTGAAACCAATTTAATAAAAATAATATTAAAATAAAATGATAAATTTGTTTATTAATTTTATTTCTAAGTGTGAATAGTCCTATAAAGAATAAAATTAGCCAAATACTATAACCATCCCATAAAAGATTTAAATATAAATAAATAGATAAAATAATTTTTTTTGCAAAATCTATAAATTGAAAATTATAAAAATAATCAATAAGCCAAACTCCTGAGTCATGTTGTGCTCCAATAAATTTAAAGCTTAATTCAATAGTTTTAAGATATATTGAATAAATTATTAGAGGTATAAAGTGAAAAAAAAATGAGAAGATAGTTTTAAAATAATGTTTATTGAGAAAACTAAACAATAATATGCTAAGATAAATTGCATAATTTGGTTTTCCAAGCATAAATATTCCAGCAATAATAGAAAATAATAAATTTTTTCTTAAACTGTAATTTGTTAAGATGTTAATAAATAAATAAGTTAATATAATAGGAGTGATAAACTGTAGTTCAACAGTATGAAAAGTTGCGATATTAGCGATAGATATTACCGAAAAAAAAATTAATAAATTAGATAAATACTTTGATAGATTATTAAAATAATTTTTATAAATTTCATTTAACAAAACTAAAGCTAAAGAAAAGATTAAAATTTTTAACAGAATATAACCAGCTCCAGCCTTTTCTAAATCTGATAATTTATATATAGGGCAAATGCCTAAACAAATTATTTTACCTAAAAGATTTGCTATAATAGGATATGTTGGTCTGTCTATTCTAGTATCATCTTTATAAAAAATTTTAGGAAAATAAGCTGCAGTAAGAATTTCTATACCAGAGTCATAATTGTATTGCCAAAATAATGGTATTTTACTGTTAGGTTGATAAGATTCTTTTCCTGGCGCAGGATTTAACCAAGCTATATTTGCGGATATAAAAAAAGTAATTAATATGATAAAAAAACCTAGCCTATTTTGTTTTAATTTTTTAAAAGGCATTACGCATGATTAATATTAATTTTTTTTTTATAAATAAAGTATTATTAAAGATATATCAAAAAATTATATTTAAACTATTTAAAAAAAAAATTATTTTTAATCAAATGAAAGATTTATCAGAATATTTGAATATATCTATTCATGATGTGATATCAAATGCAAAAATAAAAGATACTGCATTCGAAGATAGGCTATGGAATAAAAAAAAAAGAACCAGTATAAATGATTATAGAGAATATTATTCGGAAAATATTCATTATCTAGAAAGACAAGATTATTATAATTTAAATCATATACAAATTTTATCAGAATTTAAAAAATTAAATATAGGAGCAAATATTCTTGATTATGGATGTGGCACTGCAACACTTTCTTTTAATGCAAAAACAAAAAGAAATGACTTAAATATTTTTTTAGCTGATATACCTGAGGCAATTACAAAAAATTATGCAAAGTGGAGATTTGATAAATATAAGCTTGATTATACATGGATTGATATACCTAAAAATGAAAAATTACTTTGTAAAAGTAAGTTTGATTTAATTAGATGTCACGATGTTTTCGAGCATTCTTTTTATCCTTTAATAGTTATTAAATTTTTTTTTGATCATTTAAAGGATGAGGGTTTATTATCTTTTGATTACTTGGAAATTCAAAAAGTGCATAAAGAAACAACTATAGAGTCCCAACAATACAGAAAAGAATTTTTTGATTTTATTAATTTAAACTTCAAATACATATATTCTTTTAAAAATAAATATGTTGTTAAAAAGAAATAATATTTTTTATTTAATTATATTTTTTTTTATTCTGATTTTTTTTGCATTATTATTTTATGTTATTCAAAGTAACCAATGTTATAAAAAAACAAATAGCTTTGTGATTTTTTTTAAATTAGGTTTTAAATGTGAGTTCACTAATAGTATCACTTTGGGTGAAAAAATCTTTTTAAGTAAACATCACTTTAGTGATTTTTTTAGGTATAGAAGTAGTTATAATAAAAATAGTTACCCTTGTGGCACTGATAAAAAAGTAATTTTATTATTGGGACAAAGTAATGCCGCAAATAATGTTAAGAGTTATGAATATGATAAAATTAAAAATTTTAACCTTTACAATGGTGAATGTTTTCTTCTCACAAATCCAGTACTAGGCAGCACTGGGGTAAAGAAAAACATTTCTCTTGCTATTTCTAATTACCTAGAAAACAAAAATTATATATTTTTAACTCATGCTTGGTCTGGATCCAGTATTCTTGATTGGGGCTCAGATAAATATTCATATTTAACAAATTTTACTGTTCAACAAATTGAAATGAATAATGAAGAATTAAAAATTGATTATTTAATATGGATACATGGTGAAACTGATTCTGCCTTATTTAAAAAACTTGATATAGATCAAGGCCCAGCATTTTATCAAAAATATGGAAAAAATAAATTTTATTATGAAGCATTTAAAATTATGTATTCTAATTTAAAGAAATATTTTAATAAAAATACACAAATAATATTGACTAGCTCATCTATTTGTAAATCATCAAGTGCTAGATTTATTAATGATCAGCAAAATTTAATTGCAAATTTAGGCAACAATTTTCATATAATAAATGAAACTGATTCCTTAGATAACTCACATAGATATGATGGGTGTCATTTAAATAAACTTGGAGTTGATATTACGGCTAAATCAATAGCCAGTATAATCAATAAGATAGAAAAAAATTATAAATAATTTATGGTAATTTTTTTAGTTTGCTAATTTGCATATTTTTGTTTTTTTAATTTTAAATCTTTTAAGTAATGCTTGAAAATTTTCTTGATTTAATTTTATAAATATATAGTTCGTAGTAAATCTTATCGCGGGGTGGAGCAGCCCGGTAGCTCGTCAGGCTCATAACCTGAAGGTCGTAGGTTCAAATCCTACCCCCGCA
>MDSV01083185.1_pt1 | contig 10058 bp, 9 predicted proteins | sample 810851 | NCBI WGS metagenome assembly MDSV01 (sample SAMN05326640, study PRJNA326480) | marine metagenome | isolation source: seawater | place: Atlantic Ocean: North East | collected 2012
ATCTATGAAAGAGCAAAATTTAGATGCTCTTTTAATGTTTAGACAAGAGTCAATGTATTGGCTTACAGGTTATGATACATTTGGATATGTTTTTTTTCAAACTCTAGTGTTAGATCAAAAAGGAAATATAATTCTTTTAACTAGAGCTCCTGATTTAAGACAGGCTCAAAATACTTCTATAATTCAAGATATAAGAATTTGGGTGGATAAAGATAACTCAAATCCAACAGAAGATCTGAAACTGATTTTAGAAGAACTAAATTTAAAAGGAAAAAATATTGGTATTGAATATGAAGCATACGGTATGACGGGACGTAATGCTCTTAGATTAAATGATACATTAAAAAATTATTGTGCAATTCAAGATCAATCTGAACTAATATCAAAATTAAGAGTAATTAAATCAAAAGAGGAAATTGTTTATGTTAGAAAAGCAGCAGAGTTAGCTGATAATGCTCTAGATGAAGCATGGAAATACATAAAAAGTGGGGCAAGTGAAGCAAAAATTTTAGCTGAAATGCAAAAAGCTGTATTAGAAGGTGGTGGAGATTATCCAGCTAATGAATACATTATTGGTTCAGGGCATAATGCTTTATTATGCAGATACCAAGCTGAAAAAAGAATTTTATCAAATCAAGATCAAATAAGTATTGAATGGGCAGGAACATACAAACATTATCATTCAGCAATGTTTAGAACTATTATTATTGGAAAAAAAAATCTCAAACATGTTGAAATGCATGAAGCATGCATAGAAGCTCTAACTAATTGTGAAAAAATATTAATACCAAATAATACTGTTGGGGAGGTTTTTGATGTTCATGCTAAAACATTTGATAACTATGGGTTTAATAAATCAAGAATGAATGCTTGTGGATATTCTTTAGGAGCAACATTCTCTCCAAATTGGATGGACTGGCCAATGCTATATACAGGTAATCAATATATAATAAAGCCTGGCAATATTTTTTTTATGCATATGATTTTAATGGACTCGGAAAATCAATTAGCAATGAATTTAGGTGAAACATATCTTATAACTGCAGATGGTAATGAAAGATTGGGAAATAAAAAATTAGATCTAGTCAACTTTTAAGATTTTTAAACAATGTAACTATTCTAGGAATTCCAAAATCAATCATTTCAAAATTATTTTGAATCAAATAATTAGTACATTCGGTAATTGTGCTTTCTTGTTTTATTCCTCTTTCAAAACCACAGTCTATGGTTATATAATCCACATAATTTAAATATTTTTTCAGTCCTTGAAGAATTTCTGGTTCAAAACCTTCGGCTTCTAACTTTATAAGTTTAATCTTTTTTTTTATTTTATCGATTTCGTTATCTAAAGTAGTTGTTTTAATATTTATTTTATTTGTGTAATCATTTAATGGTAAAATTGAACTATCTCCACTCTCATCTTTTAAATAAAATTCTACAATTTTGTTATCTGAGTTTGATAAACCTAAATTGTAAAGATTCTGATTTTTAACATTATATTGTAAATTGGAAAAAACTATTGGTGAGGGTTCATAACCGTGGTATTTAATCTTTTTATCAAAACAAAAATAAAAATCTCCATTATTAGCGCCTATATCAATAATAATATCATCATCTTTGAATTCAATATTATTTAAAAGATATTCTTCTTTTAAAGTTTGACTTCTATGATCTAAGCCTCTTTCATAAAATCTAATTCTTTCAAGTGGAAAAAATTTATATTTTCTCTTATCGTCGATAATAAAATACTCACTGTTTAAAAATTTAACTTTAATTTTTATTGACTCATTAATTATTGAATAAAAATTAAATAAAGTTTCAAATTTTTTTTCTTTTTGTTTTAAGATTTTAATATAAATATTATGAAATAATTTTTGCTTTATCTTAAAATATAATTTTTTAATAAATTTAAAAATATTCATATTAAAACAACTATTCTCATATTAGTTTAAGCTCTTTCTTATATTCCTTAATATAATTCTTAGTCACTTCGCTTGGGTCAGTTTGTTTTAATATAGATTTACGGCAAAATTCAATTTGTTTTTCATCTTTTTTTAAAGAGCAAAGAAATTTAATGCCTTTCGCAATTTCTAAAGGTGTATTTTTGTCAACAATATAACCATTTTTTTTATTTATAATAAAATCTGCTATTGATAAAGATTTCATTCCTAATACAGGTGTTCCACACATCATCGACTCAAAAAAAGATTTTGGCATTGCATCTTGCATACCACACATAACAAGACAATTAGATTTTGAATATATTTTTCTTAATAACTTTTTATCTCGAATAAAACCAAAATTTACATAATTTATTCTTGCTAAAGAGTCTTGAACATCTCTAAAGTTATTAAAATTACCTACAAAAAAAATTATATAATCTTTATTATTTAAATATTTAGTACTTTTAATGAAATTTTCTAAACCTTTATATTTAGCTTCGATGTTACTTGCTAAAAATAAAATAACTTTTTTTTTATCAATCTTAAATTTATTGAAATATTTTAATTTATTGTCAAAAAAAAATTCTTTTTTATCAAAATGATTATTCATATTTTTTACTGAATATTTTTTTAGTACTTTGCTTTTTTTTGCTTGATCAGAGAGCCATTTACTAACAGAAAAAAATTTAATCTTTTTTGAATAATGGCTTATCTTATTATTTTGATTGAATGTTGATAAATCATAATTTAAAGAACTTTCTAATTGTGGACATCTTTTACACGTTTTCTTAAACTGTTTACAATCTATAGAATAATGACAACCCCCAGTAAATGCCCACATGTCTCTTAACGTCCAAAATATTGGTTTGTCTATTTTCTGCAACATCGATAAGCTTAATAGTCCATCATTAACCCAATGCAAATGGATTATGTCAGATTTTTTATATAAGCTATGATTTGTAAAATTAAAACCAAAAATATTATTACTAAAGGATGTTTTAAATTTTTTTTTAAATAAAAATTTAATTGATTTGTCTAGATTTCTTTTTAAAAAAATTGAAATTGAGTCCAATGAATTTTCCTGCATAGAAAATATTTTTTTATTATGATTTGAATATTTCTCTGGAGTTAAAATATAAGAATCAATTCCCTTTTTAAGTAAAAACTCATGATGTAATATAGCCCCTTTTGAGGCTCCGGAACTTAATTTTCCACCTATTATATTTAAAATTTTCATAATGTATTAAGAGCCACTACAGACTCTACATACTTTGAACATTTTGTTAACCTTATAGGAAAATTCTCAAGCTTAGAAAATATTCTTTCCCTAAAAAAATTGTCTAGAATAAAAGGGTATTTAAATTCGATCACTTCAAAAGGTAGTTTGATTTGTTTATAATTAAATTCATATTTATTATTGTAAAAATTAATAAGAGATGCAGAAATATTTTGGTCAAGGGTAATTCTTATACCTGAAGAGTGTCTGAAATATGCTCTTTCATATATTACTTTAGCCCCTAAAGACATATTTAGATTATAATTTGATAATAACTTACTTCTAGTGAATTCAAGTTTTTCTTCAAAATTAATATTATCTTTATCTAAAGATTTATCTTTTAATTTAAAACCATTAAAACCTAATTTATATTTAAATTCAAAATTAGAGTTCTCAAAATTATCATTATACCATCTAATTCTTGGTTTTAATCTATAAAAGTCTCCATTAATATTAGATTGAGCAAAACTATAATCATGATCATCAAAATATACGGAAGTTATGTTTCTATTATCATAACACTTATAGAAACCTAAGGAATTAAACACACCTTTAAAAAAATTTGATTGTCCTATACTAATTTTAGACTTTCTTTCATATCTTGACTGTGATTTTGTTTTTTTTGTCATTTCACTTATTAAATTAACAACATTTGATTGTGAATATTGCATGATTAATTTAATAAATTATATAAATTTTCTGAATTAATATTTGGTTGAATTTTTTTTTTATTAACTATTAAAGTATTTTTGGGCATATTAATAAAGATATTGTTAATTTCATTTTTATCAAAAGAATCCTTTAAAATGTTAATTTCTAATTCAGCAGGACCAAAAAATAATTTTTTAATATATGAAGCGGCAAATATTTTTGTATTAGACAGATCTAAGCTGTGTATTTTTACTTGAGATGAGTCTTTTGAAGCAACACCAACATTTATAGTCTCTCCATTAATGTTTTTTAAATTTACAATTGATTTTTCTCCAAAACTAGCTAGCTTATCCCCAATATTGTCACCATAAAGATACTCACCATTAACAACAGCGCCAGATGTATCCAAACAATCATTTTTAGCTTTAAAACAATAAATTTTTGTAAACGACAAATTCCCAAAATCAATATCTATTGCATCAGACTCACTATCAAATATTTCCAAATTATCGATATAACTATTTGAATTAACTAAATTTATAGCATCTTCACCTATAGATGAAATTATTTTTACATTTTCAATTTTAATTTCAGAGTCTATTGTGTTAATAGATCCAGTCCAATTTAATCCATTTATTTTTAGATTTTTTAAATTTCTAAATTCTATATTGTTTAAGTTTAAATTACCTTTTTGCTGTACTATCATTCCATTACCTTCAATTAGCATCCTTTTTTTTTGTCCTTTTAAAATATTATTTCCAGTTAAATATAGAATAGCTCCATTTTCTAAATAAATCTTTTTATCAATAATTGAAATATCTTCTAATAGCCATAAATCACTTGAAAAAATAATTTCATTATTATTTTCGATATCTTTTAAATCAGTAAAAGATTTGAAATTTTTTTTTTCTATTTTTTCTTTTTATAAAATCAATGTTATTTTGATCTTTTTTAACAGATGCTAAGTTCTTAAATGATTTTATTTTTGTCTTAATTAATCTTGATCTTTGAATAATAGGTTTTGCATCAAAATAATATGGTAGAAATCCTTTAAAAAAAACTCTATCAGAATTTGAAAATTCAGAATAACTTAGTTCATTAAATGGCTCTATTTTTTCGTCAACTAATTTAATTATACTTTCAATGTATTTTTTAGAAGAATAATAGTCTAAATAATCAGCATAAAGCTTAATAAATTCTTCATTTTTTTTATCAAAAAATACTTTAAGCCATTCTTTATCTTCACAAACAAATCCACAATTAATTTCATTATTCTGATAAAAATCTAAAAAAATAAAATCATCATATCCACTTCCAATATGTGCATCAAATGGGATAGGCTCAAATAAGCCTGTGGATGGATTGTAATATAATCTTACCGATTTCGGTACAGCTGCATGATAACCCTTTAAAACATCAGTAATTGCAAAAAATTTAGCCCACAAATCTATATCGAAATAATCTGAAATTTTGTAATTTTCATTAATAGAATTTTTTTTTAATAAATCTAAATTCTCCCTAGAAGTTAAATAAATATCAGGATATTTTTTAACCCATTTATTTTCCGAATAATAATCATATGTTAAAGTTGGAAAACTAGTATCTAAAGTTTCCTCCACGCCTATAATTGGTCCATCTTTTCTTCCTTGTCTTTCTAATAATTCTTTAGAAAATCCTTCTTCTAATACAAAAAGACCTAGATTTTTTGAATTTCTATAAAGATTTACTGGAATTATTTTTAAATTAATCAAACCTTCTTTTTTTGCAATCTCATGGAACAATACTTCCCATCCAAAATTTCTTGTTATCGGTTTTTGAATAGACATTTCTTCCATGCCAAAAATAAAATTATTATTTCTAACATCAATTTTATAAGACATCTGATCCATATCGATCCTATGCATTTCTCTATCACCTTTAGCTCTTATTTTTACCTTAACTATATCTGATTCATTTGTTTTATTTTCAGTAATCTTAATTCTCGCCCTAACATAAGAAGGAATATCGTTATTAATAATTCTTTGTCGTTGAGCTTCTAAAATTTTTAAATTTTTGAAATTAATTAATATTTCAAGTTTCGGGATTTCATTTTTTTTGAACTTATTAATCGTACCTATGTAAAACACTTTAAGAATTTTTTGAGGAGTGTTTGCAACAAAAGCATCATACTTTTTTCCAATACCCATCATACTATTAAAGTAACCAAAAATCATATCTCTTCTAATATGTGATGTATCACCAAAAAAAAGTATTATTAAAATAAAAGTTATAGAAATAAAACCAGTTAAAGCAAAAAAGGTTTTTGTATATTTTAAAAGAAAATTAAAAAATTTTGATAACATTTAGATTATTATAATGTTATTGGAACACCTTTGGTTAAATTTATCTTTAATTCATTAATATTAATTTTTTTAATTTCAGAAATTATTAGCTCAGAATTTACATCACTATTCATATTTGAAATAATAAAAGTCAAAAAGATTTTATTATTCTCTTTAGTCATTGATTTTAAATTTAATGTAAAATTTTCCTTTTTAAATACTTCAAATATTTTTTTTTCAACCTCATCAAATAAATCATTTGGGCACTCAATATTCAAAATGTCTACATCTGAATATATATTTTGTTTTTTTCTTAATAATGATTGAATATAAATAAATATAATTGCAAAAACTGTTAATATAACAGCAGGAATTAATTGTCCTGCTCCTGAAGCTAGTCCAATAGCTATAATCAAAAAAAGATAAACAAGTTCCTCGGGCTCTTTTATTGCAGCTCTAAATCTAACAACCGAAAGTGCTCCTACAAGGCCTAAAGATAAAGCTAATGAAAATTTAACAACTGTAATAACTATTGTTGTAGTTATAGCAAGTAAAACAAAAATATTTGAAAAATTTTCTTTATTATTTATAGACTGACCAAATCTTTTATAAACATATTTTATTAATAAAGAACAAATTGTTGCAACTAGTAAAGATAGTAAAAGACTGTCTAGAGATATATCTATTTCAAAATTTTGTAAATCTTTAATTGTAAAATTGTTCATTGATTTATTATAATAATTTTATTCTTAAATAGCGATAATATAATTGAAATTGTATTAATCAATCTAATTCAAAACTACTTGAATAATCTTTTTTAAGCTTTTGATCTTGTTTTGTTTTTTCTAAGTAACAATTGCCAATAACAAGTATATCTAATTCTGTTCCCATAAAACAATTAAAGGCATCAGTGGCTGTGTTTACTATTGGCTCCCCTCTTACATTAAATGAAGTATTCACAAGAACGGGACAGCCAGTCTTTTTTTTAAATTGTTCTAACAATTTATAATATCTAGGATTTGTTTGATCGCTCACAGTTTGTATTCTTGCTGAATAATCAACATGAGTCACCGCAGGTATTTCAGACCTCTGAATGTTAAGTTTTTCAATACCAAATAATTTTTTTTGTTCTTTGGTCATTTCAATAACTTTACTTTCATTTACATTGGCTACCATCAGCATGTAGGGACTTTTAGAGTCAATATCAAACCACTCAGTTAAATCATTTTCTAAAATTGATGGAGCAAATGGTCTAAAACTTTCTCTATACTTTACCTTAAGGTTTAAAGTCTTTTGCATTTGAGTTGATCTTGGATCACCTAAAATAGATCTTCCACCTAATGCTCGTGGTCCAAATTCCATTCGGCCTTGAAACCATCCAATAGCGCTTTGATTAATAATTTGTTCAACAGTTTTTTCTAAAAGATCACTTTCATTTAAAACAATAAATTTTGCACCAATATTCTTTAATTCTTTTTCAATTTCATCTTGAGAATATTCAGGGCCTAAATAAGATCCTTTCATATCATCATTCGGATTTACAATTCTTTGATTGTCTGACTCATACCAAAGCGCAAGAGTAGCACCTAAAGATCCACCTGCATCTCCTGAAGCTGGTTGAACCCATATATTTTTAAAAATTTTCTCTTTTAATATTTTTCCATTTGCTACACAATTTAATGCAACACCACCAGCCAAACATAAATTCGGAATATCATATTCACTTCTTAATGATTTAGTTAATTTTATCATAACATCTTCTGTCACTTTTTGAATTGATGATGCTATATCCATATGAAACTGTGTGATTTTTTCATTTTTACTATTTCTAGGTTTTTGACCAAATAAATCATCAAATTTTTTATTTGTCATTGTTAACCCTGTTGCGTAATTAAAATAATCTTGATTAAGCAAAAACGTTCCATCATTTTTGATATCTATAAGATTATCAAGAATTAATTTTTCATATTTTGGTTCACCGTAAGGTGCTAATCCCATCAATTTGTATTCACCACTATTTACTTTAAATCCTGTGTAGTAAGTAAAAGCAGAATAAAGGAGACCTAAAGAATGAGGAAAATTAATTTCTTTTTTAATATCTAGATTGTTACCTTTGCCTACACTGACAGTCGTTGTAGCCCATTCACCAACACCATCGGCGGTTAAGACAATCGCCTCTTCAAATGGTGAAGGAAAAAATGCACTAGCTGCATGACTTTGGTGATGTTCAGTAAAAAAAATTCTGTTCTCATAATTAGGTTTTGAATCGTGTTTTTTTAATTCATCTATAAGAAGTTTTTTTTGAAAAAGCTTCTCTCTAAGCCATATTGGCATTGCCTTACAAAATGAAAGGAATCCTTTAGGAGCAAATGCAACATAAGTTTCTAATAATCTTTCAAATTTTAAAAAAGGTTTTTCATAAAATACGATTTGATCTACTTCAGAAATTTTTAATCCCGCAAATTTTAAAACAAATTCAACAGCATTTAATGGATAGCTTGAGTCATGTTTTATTCTTGTAAATCTTTCTTCTTGTGCTGCAGCAACAATTTTACCATCTATTAAAATAGCTGCCGCACTATCATGGTAAAATGCTGATATTCCGAGTATTGATTTCATTTTTTATAACTCTCTAAAGATTATTTAGTAATAAAGATATTCTCTCAGCAATTTTTTTGTTAGACTCTGGAGTATAATGAACTCCATCAATATATGAGAGTTTTTTATCATTATTCAAAACATCACCAATATCAATCGTATATTTGTTTGCTTTTAAAAGTAACTCTTTTTTTTCTATAAATTTTAATTTTTTTTCATTTTCTAAAAATTTTTCTATTTGTACGCCATTCGTACCTGGCATTGGCTGTACTAGTGATAAACATTTGATATTCTCTTCTTTGCATAAAGCATGTCTTAAGTTAACTCTTGATTGAAATAATTCATTTAATGGTATTTTTTTCTTACAACTAGTAATCTCAAGGATATTATTATTGTCATCATTTACCCACTTAGAATGATTAAAAAATTTATTGTGAAGATGAATTATAGGTAAACTATATAAAAAATTTACAAAAGTTTTTCCCCAAATTTTATAAGGTTTTTCAACACGAGTTGAAAAATAATTATAGATATCGTTTGCATATTCATAACTTCCACATCGTTCGTTAATACCATCTATGAATATAGCAAAATCTATCTTATTTTTATTTTCTAATTGTAATGAAAATAAATTATTTTCTTGTTTTGAATAAAAGTATGATCTTCCATGATTGTAAACACAATAGTCATTTCCCATTTTATTTTGAAGATGTTGGCCAATAGTTTCTTTGTCCGTTACATTGTAACCAAATGTTGTACTACCGCCATAAAGATAAATATTTGAATTACATGAAGAGGGTCTTATAATTTTTCTACCCTCTTCTTCATTAAAGTTTACATATTTTCCTTTAATTACAGTTTCCGTATGCCCTACAAAAGGTAAAAACCTAAATTTGTCGTAATTTTTCCAAGTTTCTTTATATAATATATTTAGTTCTTCATTTGGTAATCCTAAAATATCAATTTGTTCATCCGTAAAGTTGTGTTTGATTTTGGTAAAACTCGTATAGACCGGCCAACTTATTGAGATCAAAAAATTTATTAAAATAAATAATGCTAATGTGTTAAAAAAAATTAAAATAATTTTTTTCATAAATAATTTAAAAGATAGTATATATAAATGGCGCTATTGCTGAACCCTGACTCAATATAATCAAACCACCAAATATAACTAAAACTATTATTATAGGCAGAAGCCAATATTTTTTTCTATGTCTTAAAAATTCCCAAAATTCTTTTAAAAAACTCATTTTAAAATTGTTTTTTCAT
>MDSV01185973.1_pt1 | contig 10058 bp, 9 predicted proteins | sample 810851 | NCBI WGS metagenome assembly MDSV01 (sample SAMN05326640, study PRJNA326480) | marine metagenome | isolation source: seawater | place: Atlantic Ocean: North East | collected 2012
GAATGTCCTTTACCTTGGACATCAAATGACATCAACCATGCGACAATTCTCTTCTTTTGTGGGCTGCGCCACATGCGCCGCGGTCTTGTTGACCCTCTTGGCTGGCTGTGGTGATGCTGCGCCCTCAGGCCCAGATTTTGAAGCTGCCCCAGCGGTGGAATCCACGGCAAGTGCCCCCGACGAGGAGGGCTTTGTATGGAAGACAGAGCAGTTCGCAGACTTGAAAATTGTCCGCTACCAAATCCCAGGATGGGACAAGCTTTCCGACAAGCAGCAAGCCTTGGTGTACTGCCTCAACATGGCGGGGTTGAGCGGTCGCGACATCATGTATGACCAAAACAACCGCCACAACTTGCGCATTCGTCGCCTTTTGGAAGACATCTACGACGGCTACGATGGCGATCGAGGCACTGTGGGGTGGCAGGCTTTCGAGGTGTATTTGAAGCGCATTTGGTTCTCCAACGGCATCCACCACCACTATGCCAACACCAAGCACTTGCCAGGCTTTAGTGAGGAGTACTTCGACCACCTGTTGGCAGAGACTGGGAACAGCATCGATTCGGAATTGCGCAAAGTGGTGTTTGACCCCGCTGTGGAGGCCAAAAAAGTGGAGCAGGATGGCGCCAAAGGATTGGTGGAAAGTTCTGCAGTGAACTTTTATGCGCCTGAGGTGACCACCGACGAGGCCAAGGCTTACTTCGAGAGCATCGTAGACAAGGGCAGCCGAAGCCCCGTGGAGTACGGGCTAAACAGCCGTTTGGAAAAAGACGCGGAAGGTCAGGTCTACGAGAACGTGTACAAGGTCGGTGGCCTGTATGGCGAGAGCATTTCCGAAATCGTGAAATGGCTCAACGAAGCCATCCAGTATGCGGAAAATGACAAGCAAGCTGCGGCGTTGCGCAACCTCGTGGGGTACTACGAGACTGGCGACCTGGAAAAGTGGAGCCTGTACAACATCAACTGGGTGCAGGACACCGAAGGCGACGTAGATTACATCAACGGCTTTGTCGAGGTGTACAACGACCCCCTTGGCTACACAGGCAGCTACGAGACCATCGTGGAGATCAAGGACTTCGACGCCAGCGCGCGCATGGCCACGTTGATGGAGAACGCCCAATGGTTTGAGGACCACATGCCCTTCATGGATTCACACAAGAAAAAGGAGGTGGTCGGCATCACCTACAACGTCGTCAACGTGGCGGGAGAAGCGGGGGATGCGTCGCCCAGCACCCCCATCGGGGTGAACCTGCCCAACAGCAACTGGATCCGCCAAGTCCACGGCTCCAAGTCCGTCTCGCTTGGCAACATTGTGAATGCCTACGACAAGGCTGCAGGCGGAGGAGTGCTGGCGGAATTCACCCACGACGAACTCGAGCTCGTGCGCACCCAAGCGCACGCTGAACTGGCTGGCAAGCTTCACACGGCCATGCACGAGGTGATCGGCCATGCGTCTGGCCAATTGGAACCCGGGGTGGGCACCCCCAAGGAGACCATCGCGGAGTACAGCTCCACGCTGGAGGAGGGGCGCGCCGACTTGGTGGCCTTGTATTTTCTGCTCGACCCCAAAATGGTGGAGCTCGGCTTGATGAAGAATTTGGATGTGGGCCGCGCCGAGTATGACAGCTACTTGCGCAACGGCATGTTGACCCAATTGCAGCGCTTGGAGCTGGGGGCCGACATTGAAGAAGCCCACATGCGCAACCGGGCCTGGGTGAGCAACTGGTGCTTCGAGAAGGCGGAGCCAGAAGGGTCTGTGGTCAAGGTCGTTCGGGACGGGAAGACCTACATCGACATCAAGGACTACGACCGGTTGCGCGAGTTGTTTGGCGAGCTCCTCCGTGAAGTCCAACGCATCAAGTCGCAAGGAGATTACGACGCCGCCAAAGGGCTCGTGGAGGGCTACGGTGTGAAAGTCGACCAGGCGGAGCACCAAGAGGTGTTGGACCGCGCGGCGGTGCTTGGTGTGGCCCCCTACGGGGGTTTCATCAACCCAGAGATGTCGGCCACACGTGACACCGAGGGCAACATTGTGTCCGTGAAGGTGTCGTACCCCGACGATTTCACGGGCCAGATGCTCCGTTACAGCGGGCAATTTAGCTTTCTGCCAGACGTGAACTGATTGGGCCTTTTGGCCTTGTGAACCGCCCCGTCGTGCAACATCACGGCGGGGCGGTTTGTTGTTCCTTTGCATCCATTGAGTTTGAACATGATGAAACACCTCCTTTCCGCGGCCAGCTTTGGCCTGGCAATTTCAGCCTTCGCCCAAACCCCTTGCGTTGACGGTTTTGCAGACGGTTACCCTTGTTCAGGGCTTGATTTGCTCTCGGTGCGTACCCTCGAGGAAATGGGGGGCGGGGCCAACGGCAACGACTGCTGGGGTTGGGTAGATCCGTCTTCCCAGCGCGAGTTCGTCTTGTTTGGTCGCCACGACGGGTTGTCCATTGTGGACGTCACGGATGCGGTGAATCCCTTGTTTGTCGCACGTGTACCGACAGCCACAACGCCCAGCCTTTGGCGCGACGTCAAGGTGCACAACAACCACGCGTTCATCGTGAGCGAGGCCGCCAACCATGGCATGCAGGTGGTGGACCTGACTCAGGTCTTGGAAGTCACGGAAGTTCCTGCGGTGCTTACGCCCGTGGCGAGCTACATCGGGTTTGGCAACGCACACAACATCGCCATCAACGAGCAGACCGGTTTCGCTTACGCGGTGGGAACCAACACCGCTGGCGGCGGGCTGCACGCCGTCGACATTTCCAACCCAAGTGCGCCAGCGGTGGCAGGAACCAACGACGGCCCCTACACCCACGACGCTCAAGTGGTGTCTTACGAAGGTCCTGACATGGACTACGCCGGCAAGGAAGTGGCGTTTTGTTTCAACGGGAGCGGCGGTTTGGCCATCGTGGACGTGACCGACAAATCGGACATGGTTCAAATCGCAGCTTTCAACTACAGTCAATCTGCCTACACGCACCAAGGGTGGTTGAGCGAAGACGGACGGTTCTTGTACTTCAACGATGAACTGGACGAGAGCAATTACGGCAACGGGACCCGCACCTACATCGCAGACGTGTCCGACCTGGACGCCCCGGTGGTGATTGGATTTTACGAAGCGGACAACACGTCTGTGGACCACAACCTCTACGTGCGCGGCAACAAAATCTTCGCGTCCAACTACCTCAGTGGCTTGCGTGTGTCGGAAATTGGCCCCAACGGCAACTTGACGCCTTACGCCTACTTCGACACCAACCCCGACACGGATTCCGTGGCGTTCTATGGCACCTGGAGCAACTACCCTTACTTCCCGAGCGGCAACATCGCCATTTCATGCCGGTCGGTGGGCCTCTTCATGGTCAGCGACCCGACTTACGACCCCACAAACGTCGGTCACCTCGACCTGATGGATGCGTCGTTGAAAGCATATCCCAACCCCGCCCATTTGGTCATGACCTTGGAGGGGATGCCGCGCGCCGCCTTCGTGCGTGTGGTGAATGCAGCAGGCCAAGAGGTCGTGGCCCGGCGCGCGGTGCCCGGTTTGACGGGATTGTCGTTCGACATTGGTCACCTCACCGAGGGCATGTACCTGGTGCACGCCGAGAGCGACAGCGGTCAAATCCAGTCGGTGCAAGTGCTGATCCAGCGCTGACTTTCAGCCTTGCTTGGGGTTGAGGAGTTCGTGCATGATTTCTCGGCAGTCGTTCGGGTGCAACGCCCTCCGGAGCTCGTTTTCGTGGGCCAAGCTGATTGTCCCAGTTTCCTCGCTCACGACCCAAACCAGGGCGTCGGTCACCTCCGAAAGACCCAATGCAGCTCGGTGACGCATGCCCAACTCCACGGGCAAATGCTGACTTTGGCTTACTGGAAGGATGCAACGCACGCCGCGAACGCGACCCACGGCGATGTACAACGCCCCGTCGTGCATGCTGCATTCTTTGTGGAAGATCGCTTCGATGAGTGGCGCATAGATGTCGGCCACGAGTTTGGTGTGGCTTTGGATGTGGTGGGTCAAGTCGGACTCGCGCTGCACAATGATCAGGGCGCCTTCTTTCCTTGACGAAAGTCGGTCTAAGGCGCGGACGACTTCTTCCACGGGGAAGGCCTTTCGCCCCTCTTGATTCCGCTGGGGAAGCAACTTTAACAGCCATTCGGGTGGCTCTTTCAGCGAGGCCCGATCGCCTATGGAGAACAGGAATTGCCGCAACTCCTGTTGGAAAACAATGATGATGGCCAGGATGCCCAAAGCGATGAATTGCCCCAAAATCTCGCCCATGAAGCGCATGCCCATGAGCGTAACCAACTTCCAGATGAGATAAATTGCCAACAATCCCAGAAAGACGGGTATGGCTGAAGTTCCTTTGGTCAAGCGATAGACGTAAAATACAATCAGCCCCACCAAGGCCAAATCGATGACTTGGACGCCTAGTGTCAAGAACGGAGAGACCGCCTCCCAAAGTTCAAATGCGAGGATGGGAGTCATGGGGCATCAGGGGTGCGGGATTGGACAAGGGCTTGGTGCAGGGCCACAGCCTCTTTGGCTTCTGCGACGTCATGCACGCGAAGGATGTGCGCGCCTCGATCGAGCGCCCAGGCGTGCAAGGCTGTCGTGCCATTCAGCGCGTGTTGGCTGTCGGTCTGGAGGACTTTTTGAATCATCGACTTTCGACTCACACCTGCCAGGATAGGGCACTGAAGCTCTTGAAACTGGTCGAGGGCATCGAGCAGCGCATAGTTGTGCGCCAAGGTCTTCCCGAAGCCAAAGCCCACGTCGGCGACGAGATCCGTCACACCTGCTTGGTAAGCTGCGTGGACGCGTCGTTGCAAATGAGTCACCACATCGTGCACGACATCATGGTAGTTGGGATTGTCTTGCATGGTCGTTGGCGTTCCCTGCATGTGCATCAGCACGTAGGGCGCGCGTGCCTGGGCCACCACGTTCCACATGTCAGGGTCGGCATCGCCACCCGAGACGTCGTTGATCACGTCGGCTCCTTCAGCCAAAGCACGTCTTGCCACTTCGGCATGGAAGGTGTCCACGCTCAAGATGGCATGTGGTTGGGCTTTTTTCAGTGCCACAAGCACCGGCTCCAGGCGCTGCCACTCGGCATTGGCCCCCACCCGTTGGGCACCTGGGCGCGTAGACTGGGCGCCAAGGTCGAGCATGTCCGCGCCTTCTTCCAGCATGCGCTCGGCTTGTTTCAGTGCTGCATCAGGTTTGCCCCAAGCGCCTCCGTCGTGGAAGGAGTCGGGGGTGAGATTCAGGATGCCCATCACCCAAGGTTGGTGAAAACTCACCACGGAACCGCGTAGTGTGATTGAAGGTGTCACGACGTGCATTGTAACTTGCCGCAAGTTAGCATGGAGACCCTCGCACAATACGACAAATGCCTCGCCACCTGCGTGGATTTGTTCGAACGGAAAACTCAGGATTACGGCACGGCTTGGCGCATATTGCGTCCGTCGTCGTTGACCGACCAAATCTTCATCAAGGCCAACCGCATTCGCACCTTGCAGAATGTGGGAGAGTCGAAGGTTAACGAGGGCATCGAGCCTGAATTCGTTGGCATTGTCAACTACTGTTTCATGGCCATGATTCAATGCGAGCTAGACGGTTCTGCTCCGCTAGAATTGCCGGTGGATGAGGCGAACCGTTTGTACCATGAGGCCAAGGACGCCACCCGATCCTTGATGCAAAAGAAGAATCATGACTACGGTGAGGCGTGGCGTGACATGCGCATTTCTTCGCTCACGGATTTGATCCTGATGAAGCTTCTTCGGGTCAAGCAGATCGAAAACAACAACGGCAAGACCGTGGTGAGTGAAGGGGTAGAGGCCAACTACATGGATATGGCCAACTACGCCATTTTTGCATTGATTTTGAGTTCAGAAGGGGTTTCAGTATAAATCAACAGTTGAAGTAATGTTGAAAGCATTGGATGGGTTGACTTGGGTTTCCCGCGTGTTGGTGGGGGCGCTTTTCGTGGTGTCAGGACTGATCAAGTCCAACGACGCCTTGGGTTTCATGTACAAGTTGGAAGAATACTTCGAGCCGGGCGCCATGAACCTTGAAGTCCTCGGGCCTTGGGCATTGGAGTTGGCGGTGTTTGTGTGCATTGCTGAAATTTTGTTGGGCATCGCCATCCTTGTGGGTGCACTCCCGAAATTGACGTCGGTGTTGACCACGGTCATGATGGTGTTTTTCACGTGGTTGACATGGTATACCGCGACATGTGATCCGTTTGGCGCCAAAGAAATTGTGGATGCCTCAGGCGCGGTGGTGGAGGTTGCCAACCAATGCGTGCTGGAGTGCGGATGCTTTGGCAACGCCATTCCCTTAACGGCCTACCAAAGCTTTTTGAAGGACGTGGTGTTGCTCATCTTCGTGGTGCCCATCGTCTTGTCCGCGTTTTTGGGGCGCATCCAATTGAATTCGCCGCGCCAAGGCACGGCGGTTTACGCGTCCGCCATGGTGGTGACCTACCTGTTCGGAGAGATGATGTTGGATTGGAATTTCCCAGTCCTCTACCTCGCCTTCAATCTTATCGCCGCAGAAGCGGTCAAGCGCCGTTGGAACCACACTCAGAAAGAATGGGGCATGGCTCTGGCTGTGGTTTTGGTCAGCGGGTTTGTTCAATTCTGGACCTTGAGTCACTTGCCCTTGAAAGACTACCGTCCGTACGCAGTTGGCGAGAGCATTCTGGAAAATCGGATGACGGCCGAGGAGCTCGGTTTGGAAGGTCCCGTGTTTGACAAGGAGATTCGATTTTTCAATTCCGAGACTGGCTCAGATACAATTGTCATGCAATCGGACTGGAGTTATGCCAAGCTCTTTGGCGATTCGTTGTTCACCGCGACCTACCCCGAAGGAGATTGGGAACATGCCAGAGAAGTCAAAATCAAGGACGGTTACGAGCAGCTCATCCTCGATTTTCAAATGGTCGACGCAGAGGGCAACGACTTCACCGACGCCATTCTGGCTTCTGACACGCCTGTCTTGCTTCACATATCCAAGGATTTGGACGCCATGTCCACGTCCTGGCAGCATGATTTCAACGCATTGGGTGCCGCATCGCAAGCCCAAGGCTGGGCCATGTACGGTCTGACGAATGCCACGGCAGAGGAGCATTTGGCGTTTGTGGAGGAGGAGGAGGCCACGTATCCCTTCTTGACCTGCGATCAAACTGAATTGAAAATTGTGGTCCGCGCCAATCCGGGCTTGGTCTGGATTCAACAAGGCGTAGTCATGGAGAAGTGGGCTGGACGAGACGTGCCGACTGCGCAGGAACTCGCTGCGCACATTGAACAAGGACATTGACCATGTTGCGGGTGCTGCGACAACTGGCCCAAGGGGTGAGTGTGTTGTGGGGCAGCGCCACGCTCGTGTTTTTCATTTTCTCCCAAGTTCCGGATCCGGCCAGGGCCATTGCAGGACAAAATGAGCGTCAAGAAGCCATGGATGCCTTCAAGCGAGTTCATGGCCTTGACTTGCCTCTTGGTCAGCGGTACCTGCGTTTTCTGGGAGAGTTGTCTCCGTGGGGCCCGCAGGACAAGGGTTGGGGAATGAAGGCTCCAAGTCTCGGGCTCAGTTACTTCGGAGAGAGGCCTGTGGTGGAGGCATTGATGGAGGCGTTGCCTGCCACATTGCTGCTGGCCGTGACGGCCATGGGGCTGGCTTTGATGCTTGGGGTTTCTCTGGGCTTGGCGTTGGCTTGGCGAGGAGATGGACTTGTGGCGCGGGCAGTCATCGGGTTGGCCACGTTGGGGATGAGCGCCCCTTCGTTTTTTGTGGCCATCCTCGTGGCGTGGTTGTTCGGCGTGGTTTGGCACGACGTCACAGGCCTGCCTCCTTCCGGAGGCTGGCGTGTTTTGGACCCTTTTGAAGGGCCGAAAGTGGCCTGGAATCACTTGATCTTGCCGGCTTTGACGCTCGGCATACGGCCTTTGTCCGTGGTGATTCAACTTACGAGAAACGCTGCCGAGGGGGTGCTTGCGAAGTCTTACATAAGAACGGCCAGGGCCAAGGGAGTCGGGGGGTGGCAACTGATGCAGCGACACGTGTTGCGCAACGCCATGAATCCGGTGCTTACGGCAGCAAGCGGATGGTTTGCCAGCATGTTGGCGGGGGCGGTGTTTGTGGAATTTGTCTTCGGATGGAACGGCATGGGGCTGCTCATGTTCCGAGCCCTTGAAGCAGGTGACTTGCCCGTGGTCATGGGAGGGGTGATGGTGGTGGCGACGGTGTTTGTCGCTGTGAACATGGCTGTGGACGCCATGTACGCATGGCTGGATCCACGGGTCAGGCTGAAGTAAGGTCCTCCTGAATCCAGGCGGTGAGTTTTTCTGCCATGCTGTGGAAATACCGCTTGGTCTTGTAGCTGGCCACCCACTCAATCCCGCGAACAGCATTGGTCAAGAAAAGCTCGTCAGCCTGCAGCAACGTCTGGGGCGTGAGCGTGCATTCGTACACCTTCACCCCGCGGTCAAGGGCGGTGCGGATCAAGACAGCGCGCATGATGCCCCCCACGCACCCGTCTTCCAAACTGGGGGTGTAGAGCACGCCATTGGACACCACGAACAAATTGGACCGAGAGGACTCGATGATATTTTGGTCTGCGTTCAAAATCAAGGCGTCGCCCCATTCTTGAATGCGTGCGTGCCTTGCGGCGTGCACGTACACCGTGGACGCGATGTTCTTGTACCTGCTGACTGACGAGGCATGCTTGCGCATGTCTTGGAAAATGTCCACATCGAGCCCCTTGGGGTCGAGAGAGAACCCTTGAGCATCCATGCGTTCTGCTGTGGCCACCCAAGACGTTTCATCGGTGTCTGGCATGTATCGGCCTTGACCTTCGCGGTAGGCGGTCAGTCGGATGCGCGCATCCCCTGCAAATGACCAAGTCTGCCTCCACTTCTCAAGGCTGTCCTGCAAACGCGATTCCTGCAAGCTTTCTGGCACCCCCATGCCATGCGCCTCCAGTGCCGCATGCAGTCGGGCGACGTGCAGTCCCAAATAGGGCACGTGGTTGTCGGTCAATCGCATCGATTCAAACACCCCATCCGCCAAGAGAAACCCTCGGTTGGCGAAGGCTTTGGGGGTGTCTTGTTTACCGAGAATGTGGCCGTTCAGCAGCATGTGCCCAAGATAGGGGTGAGGTCAACCTTGAGACGGTTGGGTCAGGATGAAGTTCACGGCTTCGAGCAAAGGGGCGTTGGGCTCAATGAGCACGCCGCGAACCCCCACCGGCGATGCCGCGTCCAAGTCGCGTTGTTTGTCTCCGACCATCCAGGAACGCAATGGGTCGAGTTGGTGTTTGGCGCAGGCCCGTTCCACCATCAAACTCCCAGGCTTCCGGCTCAAAGACTTTCCTGTGGACGGATGATGTGGACTGTAGAAAATGTCCAAAATCGGAGTCCCGTTCTTTTCGCAGACGCGGGTCAGATGGGCGTGAATCTCTGCGACATTGTCGTGCGAGTACAGCTCCTTTGCCAGGCCACCTTGGTTGGTGATGAGCACCACTTCGAAACCGGCCTTCCGCGCCAGGGTCAAGGCTTCCATGACCGTAGGTAGGATGGTGAATTCAGAGAGGTTTTTGGTGTAGTCTCCGGGGTCGTGGTTGATCACCCCATCTCGGTCCAAAAACAAGCAAGGTCGAAGGCTCATGCTGCAAACCTAATCACCTTAATTTCGAAGGCATGAACACTGGGCAATTTTCTCCGTGGACAACCGAGGCTTGGTTGCGTAGCGCAAGAGGGCAAGAAGATCTGACAGGCCAAGTGAGATGGGATGGGCTGACCATCCCCCAGGTCGTGGTGAATCCAGCTCCGTCGTTGAGATTCCCGGGCACCCAGGCGGGGTGGGAGATCCAGCAAGAATTCGGCGTCAATGGTCCATTGATGCAAGGGCTGATGCACGGCGTGGAGGGCATCCGCACCTCCGCACAAGGCGTGGACGGGCAACAGCTCAGGGACTTGCTCAAGGAGGTACACCCGGAGATGGTGGCGCTTCACGTGGATGGATACGACACCGTTGGCGCCCTTCGAGCAGTTGTGTCATGGGCCAA
>MDSV01156592.1_pt1 | contig 10057 bp, 10 predicted proteins | sample 810851 | NCBI WGS metagenome assembly MDSV01 (sample SAMN05326640, study PRJNA326480) | marine metagenome | isolation source: seawater | place: Atlantic Ocean: North East | collected 2012
TGCAACCACAAAAATTCTAGATAAGGTTGGCTGTGACTTTGCCTACGACTATGCCGACGCAGGTTTAGTTGCACTGGAAGAACATGGCGAGCTTCTACCTCAAGAAACATTAGATTTAATCGCAAAGAACAAGGTTGCACTTAAGGGCCCACTAACCACACCAGTGGGTGAAGGTTTCACTTCGATTAACGTAAGCCTACGCAAGCAGTTCAAACTTTATGCTAACTTGCGCCCAGTTATTTCTTTCAAAGGGACCAAAGCACGTTACGAAGATATTGATATCATCACTGTTCGTGAAAACACGCAAGGTATGTATTCAGGTCTTGGTCAGGTTGTGTCAGAAGACGGCAACGAAGCTGAAGCAATGAGTAAAATCACCCGTGATGGCGCTGAAAAGATCGTAACCTTCGCTTATGAACTAGCTCGTCGTGAAGGTCGCAAAAAGGTAACGGCAGTACATAAAGCTAACATCCTTAAGTCAACGTCAGGTCTTTTCCTTAAAGTTGCACGTGAAGTTGGTGAGCGCTACCCAGACATCGAATCGGCTGAAATGATTGTTGATAACTGCTGTATGCAGCTTGTTATGAACCCGCATCAGTTCGACGTTATTGTGACTACCAATCTATTCGGAGACATCTTATCAGACTTGTGCGCAGGTCTTGTAGGTGGTCTTGGCATGGCACCTGGCGCAAATATCGGTGAAGATTGTGCAATTTTTGAGGCGGTTCACGGCTCTGCACCAGATATCGCTGGTAAAAACCTAGCCAACCCAACATCTGTGATTCTAGCTGCAGCGCAAATGCTTGAGTATCTAAACATGGGTGACAAAGCTGAAAAAATCCGCACAGCGTTGAAAGACGTTATCGAGTCTGGAGACCGCACTACGCGTGACTTAGGTGGTGAAGCCGGTACTATAGAGTTCACACAAGCACTTTTGGATCGCTTGTAAGCCACTCTGTTTTAACAAAGTAGTACTAAAAAACGGGCTTTATTGCCCGTTTTTTGATTCACCTTCATTTTTTCACCGCACAAACTGTACTAAAACTGGACTACCGCTTTCCTCATTCACACTTATCATTTCAATTGTACCTTTTCAGAGTGCTGAGCTTTGTAATTTACCTGCTTTAACAAGAGTAAAACGCCGCCGTAAGGTTAAACAACGTTCTGCCTTGCACTAGCCTGTAAAACGTAAGTGCACTCTGTGTACACAACTCACATACTAAACAGCGACAACACAATGCCATTTACGGTGAAAGTGTTTGATGCATTACATACAAGGAAAGATGATGAAAAAGTTAATCTCAGGTTTGTTAGTACTTTCAGCTTTAGCTATTCAAGCTCCTACAGTTCACGCTCAGGCCATGAGTGAAGACGGTAACAACGCTAGCGAAACTGCGCCCCTTCAGCAGCGAATCGACTTAAACTCAGCCACAATAGAGCAGCTGGTAACCTTACCAGGCGTAGGACAATCTAAAGCGAAAGCAATCGTAAAATATCGCGAAGAAGTAGGCCCATTTCTTGAAGTAGCTCAGCTTACCCAAGTTAAAGGGATTGGTGAAAAGATGCTCAGTAAAATAGAGAGTTATGTCTTAGTAAAATAGGTCATGTAGTTGTAATTATTAGACCTTCTTGCCAATAAAAAATGCGCCGCGATAGGCGCATTTTGACAAGCTAGTAACAATTGCGAGTGCAGGCTTATTTTGTTTATAAACCTAGTAACTCATAGTCATTATTTTAATACAGAGGTTAAGTACTCTTTAAACTCTGCGCCTAAAGATGGGTGACGTAGTGCATATTCAACGTTAGCTTTCATATAGCCTAACTTACTTCCACAGTCGTGGCTTTTACCTTTCATGTAATAAGCGTCTACTTGCTCAAGCTTCATTAATGCGTCAATAGCATCAGTAAGCTGTACCTCACCGCCTGCCCCTGGTGGTGTAAACTCTAATAGGTCCCAAATCTTCTCGGACAGCACATATCTACCTACAACTGCTAGATCAGATGGCGCTTCATCAAGAGGTGGCTTTTCTACCATCTTGTGGATCTTAGCTGATTGACCCTGCGTGATTGCAGCGCCGTCGAGGTCGGCAATACCGAATTTAGAGATCTCTTCCTCTGGCACTTGCTCAACCATTACTTGGCTTACTCGGCTAGTATTAAACTTCGCAACCATATCGGCAAGGTTATCTTTTTTAGGGTTGCTAGCAGCATCATCAATAATTACGTCTGGTAGAACTACAGCAAACGGTGCATCGCCGATAAGCGGGCGAGCACAAAGTACAGCGTGCCCAAGACCATTAGCAACGCCCTGACGAATATGCATAATCGTAACGTCTTTCGGACAAATTGACTGGACTTCTTCTAAAAGCTGACGTTTTACACGCTTTTCTAGCGTAGCTTCAAGTTCAAAAGATGTGTCAAAATGGTTTTCAATGCTGTTCTTACTTGCATGTGTCACAAGAATAATTTCTTTAAGTCCTGCAGCAACACACTCACTGACTACGTATTGAATTAACGGCTTATCCACCACTGGAAGCATCTCTTTAGGAATTGCTTTTGTTGCTGGAAGCATTCGCGTTCCAAGTCCCGCCACAGGGATTACCGCTTTTTTTACCTGACTCATAGTTAATATTCCTTTTTTGAATTCCTAATTTTACGCTTAAGACGACACTTCATTGTCATTCAGCCTCTCAAGCAAAAGCTTTTTTCATTAAATCTTTTCGATAACGCATTACAATGCAATCGATGTTCCAATTACCCTTTTAGAGCATTTATGTATTGATAGTGGGCAAAACCACGCAAACCTTTATCTAATCGCACCATTAATGGGATTAATAATACCTAATGCACCAAATTAGTGAAAGATTACATAGGATGATTTTACAGAGTAGCAGCGGAATTTACCAAAGTGTTGCTTTTTGCTAACGCCTGTATCAACCGCTACTTTCCTCTATGCCTATCTTCCTACCTCTCGTCCAGAGACCCTGTGCGATGCAATGTCCCGTCTTTAAGTCCAGCACGCATGAAGCAGCCCCGTTCTTTACCTTGCGCAAAAAAATACCGGTTTACAATATACCTAAGTGGTATTGCACAAACATGACGAAGCTTCCAATAAAGAGGAACGTAGGGACGCCGGGCTAGAATCAGCACGTTTCGAAACTGATAGTAAAGTCGAATAGGTGCCCCTTGCTTAAACGTTACACCGCACACCTTTACTCGATCATCTCCTTGCCGATGAGGCATACAGGCACTTAGCGATTGATAAATTGCCATGCCCTTTGCTCTAGCACGCCAACACCATTCATGATCAACACCGTCAATGAAAAGGGCGCTCTCTTTTCCTCCCACCTTTGTAAAAGCGCGGTGAGAAATGAGCATACCTGAAGCTATAATTTGCTTTACCTCTTTAAGCGAATGGGAAACCTGCTTCCCTTTTTGCAGTACGCCCTCTTCAACACGATCTGAGAACTGGCAATGAATAGAAGGACCTATCGCTGCGATTGGGCATGATTTTTCAAGTTCCAAAAACTGTGATAGCAATTCACGAGCGATAACCGGCGAAAAGAAACTATCTTGATCGAGCAAAAATGCATACTCAAGGCCACGGTCAAAAACGGCCTTTAGACCAATATTTTGGGCCTTCGCTATACCAACATTTTCTGAACAATGAATGTACTTAACGTGAGAGGAGGCGAGGCTTTGAGTGCGTATTTGGGAGTTATCCACCAGGACTAAATCCCACTCAGATGAAGAAAAAGCGTCAAGCAGTTTAGCTACGTGCTTAACGTCTGGATTGAACAATACAATGACAACGCCAGTAATCAATGTTTACCGAACCTTTCTAATAAGTGCCTATCTAGCTTGTAGGCAAGCTTAACCACTTTACCCGGCATTAGTCGTAATGAAAGTACGCCACAGGCATATAAAAAGTTGTAAGGAGAAAACTGCCTGAGCTTAGTTATCGCATACAGACGCGCCTTGAATTCGTTAAGTGACTTACTTAACCCCCGGCGTTTATAAAAATTATTTACTCGCCTAAATTTAAGCAGTCTATCTTTTAAATTTCTAAAAATGTACCCTCGAGACGCCAATGTTATCCAGAGAAAATAGTCTTGCGTGTTGAGCAAATCTCCATCATATCTATGGCCATCCGTAAAGACATTAAACCTGATCACCACAGTAGGATGATTTAGCGAACAGCGACGAGGTAATATACGCACTATTTGTCGGTGGGAAGCAGGCATTACACGTGCGCCTACCTTCTCACCTCTTTCATTAATCTCGGTAAGTGCAGAGCCCAATATAGATATATTGCTATGCTTTTTTAAATAGGTGATTTGGCGCAGCAATCGATGCTCTTCAGATATATCGTCAGCATCCATTCTCACAAAAAAAGACGGGGTAAACTGCATAGCGAACTCAACAACAGAATTCATACAGCTCGCTAAACCGATATTATGGCTATTTTGCCCTATTATTACTCTATCATCGCTTGTCGCGGCTTCATCTAGCACTTCTATAATTGCTTGCGAGACGGGGCCATCCACCACAATCATGAACAAAAAATTCGTATAGGTCTGTGCTAAAATACTATTTACTGCTTCCCTGAGCCACTTTGCATTATCAGCTTGATAAACCGCCATAGCCACAATCGATTCAACCTGCTGTTTTTTATTTTTGTTATGGAGAATAGAGAATTGATTTATCAAGTATTTTTACCAGCGAAATAAGTAACAAAGAAAATAAAAGCGCTAATGGATGCGCTCTTATTTTAGGTATGTTACAGAGATTTTATTCAGACGGCTACGGTTTTACTAATCTAGGCAGTTACGCGCTTAACAAAACGAAGTACGCTCCAGATATGTTGGATAACAAGACTGTAAACAACGAGTAAGCCAATAAAGCACCAAAACATTATCGCTTCCGGCACTTGATAAACTTCGCCAAGAATACCGATAAGGCAGTAGCAAGCCCCTAACATTAGAATCGCGACAAGTGATTTTCTGCTGCTTAACCCAGCTCGCATGAAGATGTTATGAAGGTGTTGGCGGTCAGGTTTTAGCATCGATTGACCTTTTCGCGCTCGTCGATACATAATCGCCGCCATATCCATCAAAGGCAATCCCACTAACCATACAGCAGTAATAGGTCTAAACGCTGCCGTTTCTCCTTGGGTATGATCCACGAGCAACCAGACAATGGTTAGCCCAACAAACATACTCCCCGCATCGCCCATGAATATCTTATTTCCCCTGAAACCTTTCCAACTGAGATTAAAGGCGAGGAACGGAACGATTGCAGCTACTATAATAAGAGGTTCCATTATGGACGCGCCATGGCCTGTAAAGACTAGAAAACCGGAAACCGTTAGCAAAATGACTAAACTCATTCCACCGGCTAAACCGTCAATTCCGTCTATCATGTTAAACGCATTAATGACGCCTACGACGCAAATGATAGTGAAGAAATAACCGCTAAGTCCAAGCAGCACTTCACCTGTGCCGAAAATATTACCTAATGACGTAATATAGTTTTGGGCACTCCAAGCCATTATTGCTGCAACACCAAATTGACACATCAAACGACCTTTAGCACTTAAATCAAAGCGGTCGTCTAACATGCCAAGTAAAACAATAAACGCGCTAGCCGTGAAAAATAGAGGGTTATTTTTCATCCAAACATCAGTAGCAACACTGGCGACTAACACAGCCATAAAGATCGCAACGCCACCCGTTAAAGGAACGATACCAGCATGGCGTTTGCGCGCAGAAGGTTGATCGACTAGGCCGAATTGATGTGCCAATGGCGTCATCACTACTAAAAGGATCAGCGCAACAAAAAATGCAGTGAATAATGGAACGAACTGCAAATACGTTAGCATAAAAGACACAACCTCTCGTCACTGACCCCAAAAACGTATTCCGCTTCACTACAGATCAGTGCATTCAAAAACAACATTAAAAACTTAAACCGTGCATCCATTTTTTTACAACTTCCATTTCTACCAATGCGACGAGGGCGTTTTGTTATTAAGCGTGGATAGAAAACTCTGCAATGATATAAAACATTTGGTTGACTAACCACCTTAATTATAAAAATAACCTCTAGAAACATCGTTTTTAATCTTTAAAATTACCGCGCCAAAGCAATTTGCAATAAAAACACATTTGATGACCCTAGTTTGAAAACATAATCCTGGTTGTAACATTGCAACTTCAAGGAGAAATAACTATCTCGGTTACTCGTCTACTTACATTTAAGCGCGATTCAAATGCTTTAAACTACGTAGCAATTGAGACGGCAAACATGCTTTTTTCGAAACTTATGTTATTCTAGCGCGAAATTGCTATATGGATATGAAAGCTAATGTTCAAACAATTCACACGTTTTATGTTGCCGTTCGCAATTATTGCGTTCGGAGCCGGGTGCACCAACTCCCCCACGGTTACCAAAGCTGACATTCCTTTGGTGCATTCTTCGCTCGCCTACTCGCTCGCACCAGACAAAGAGCTTGCAATAAATATTCCAAAAGCCAATATATATTTCGATTCGAAAGAATCATTTTCAATACGTTTTGACGGCAGTGAGTACACCGCGGTTAAACACTATATCTCGGCGACAGGGAATAAATGTATTCGCTTTTCTTTACAAGAAGGTGAAATCATCGCTCCTTCAGCACCAAAAAAAGTAACAACTTGCCAGCGCGGTGGTCAATGGCGAGTGATTTCTCCTCTGGTTGCTTCTACTAATGCGCAAGGTGAATAAGTAAATGAAGTTTTTGGACATCGAAACAATAATTAAAAGCGTATTATTCGTCACTTATACGGCTTTGATTTGCAGTTTATCTATAGGTAACTCTTTTGCCCAAAGCGTAGAGCAGTTGCAACAACTCAGAGAAAGGGCGCAACAGTCTCAAAATAGTACAACGACACAATCAGTTTCCCCTCTTAGTATATCAACGCAGCGTACGTTACCTGGCGCAACGAGTTCGCCGAGCGCGATGGGCCAGTTTTCAACACAACCAAGAAATGGCGTCAATCTTCCTGGTGAGCCTACAATTGATACCGTTTTTCCAGCGCAAGCGCCTATGGAAAACCCGCCCTTTGCTGCTAATTTATTTATCGGCGGCTTTGAATCAGAACGCAGTTCTGGTCTAAACGACAATTACTTAATTGCACCTGGAGATAAGATTTCTATTTGGCTTTGGGGCGCAGTAAACTTTTCTGATGTGGTTACGGTTGATAATCAAGGGAACATATTTATTCCGAATATTGGTCCAGTTCGCATAGCAAACACGCCGGCAGGTAGTGTAAATCAAACGGTGACCGCCAAAATCAGACAAGTCTACACAAACGACGTAAATGTATACGTAAACCTGCTGACATCGACACCAGTTTCATTGTATGTTTCAGGTCCAGTTCTAAGACCAGGTCAGTATGCTGGCCTTGCGTCAGACAGCGTCCTGTATTACTTAAAACGTGCTGGAGGTATAGACTTTCAGCGGGGTAGTTTCAGACAAATAGATATTGTAAGAGACGGAAAAGTCGTCGCTTCAGCAGATTTATATGCATTTTTCAGAAATGGTAAGCTCCCTGAAATTTCATTCAAAGATGGAGATACCATTTTAGTGCATCCAATCGGCAACACTATCGTTGTTGAAACTGGCGCGCGCAATAGCTTTACCTTCGAGTTCTTAAACGAAGAACTCAACGGTGATGTTGTTAATTATTTTGCACGACCAGGTGAATTTGCGTCTCACGCCTCTGTTTCAGGTATACGCAGCAATAAGCAATTTGCACGATATTTAAGTGTTGAAGAATTCGCGTCTCTTGAACTTAGAGCTGGCGATACGGTTGAGTATATCGCCGACCACGAACCACAAATCTATCGTATCAATGTAGCAGGTGCCTTTGCAGGCGCTTCACAAATCATGGTTGATAAAGGCGCGCGACTTATCGATGTACTTGACCATATTGAAGCTGACACAACGCTTTCCGACACTCAGAACATTTACCTCCTAAGAGAAAGTGTCGCAATAAAACAGAAAGAGATTATTGAGGAAGGGTTACGACGTCTTGAACGCAGCATGTTCACCGCGCCGATAAGTTCGACAGGTGAAGGGGCTATTCGTGCTCAAGAAGCGCAGCTTGTTGCTGACTTTATCGCTCGTGCTCGCCAAGTTGAGCCTCAAGGACGAGTGGTAGTTTCAGAAAATGGTGAAATTGCAAATATTCTACTAGAGCCTAACGATACAATTGTAATTCCAGAGGTTACAGACTTGGTCCATGTGGGTGGTGAGGTGTTGCTTCCACAATCGGTGGTATTTAATCCCGACGCAACCACAGAGGACTATGTTGCATGGGCTGGCGGTTTTACCGAGCGTGCTGAAGATGAACGCATACTCATTGTTCGTAAAAACGGTAACGTCACTTTTACCAGCATTAACGACTCTTTTCTATCTAGCCATGACAGCAAGCTAGAGCCTGGTGATCAAATTATTGTTCTGCCAACAATTGATACCAAACTACTTCAGGCTGTTAAAGATATAACGCAAATCGTTTACCAGATTGCAATTGCAGCTAACGTAGCCACAAACTAGCATGGTAACGTTTAAAGACCAGCTTTACGCATGGAGAGGCGTGATTTTCGCGCTTTTCCTGCGTGAGCTTCAAAGTAAATTTAACGATAAGTTTGGACTAGGATGGGCATTTTTAGAGCCTTTCGCGTTTATATTTGCGCTATCGTATTTACGTGGGCTAATAAGTGGCGATGACATTCACTCTATTCCCCTCTTTTTGTTTATGATGATCGGAATGGTGGGCCTTCAGTCCCTCACTACGTGTTTACAGTCTGTATCAACCTCTGTCCGACGGAATAAACCTCTCTACGCATTCAGGCAAGTGCAACCTATATCAGCAATTCTTACGGCCGGCTTTTTAGAATTTTCAGTTAAAGTCGTAGTAGTTGCTTTGCTAAGCCTTGCGCTTTATTTGATGGGCGAAACATTTACTGTAAATGACCCTCTATTATTGATATGTCTTTTTCTCCTATTGTGGGTGTTTTCCATATCTATAGGGATGATTTTTGCGATTGCTGCCGCTTTCGTACCGGAAGTAGATAAAATAAAATCGATGTTAACCCGCCCATTGATGTTTATTTCATGCGTATTCTTTAGCTTGCAAGATTTGCCCGAAGAATATTGGCCTTATTTGACGTGGAATCCCTTAGTGCACTTTAACGAACTTGCTAGATATGCTTGTTTTGAGTCTTATGGTACTAAAGGGGTATCGCTTAATTTTGTAGTTGAAATCACTATCGCATTCCTATTCCTCAGCCTCTCGATGTACCACATTACTTGGAAAAAGGTACTATCTCGATGATAAAAATTGAGAATTTAACCAAGAGCTACCCCAGTAAAATGGGACCTCAATACATATTCAAAAACTTGAATTTTGATTTTCCTACCGAAAATAATGTTGCTATTTTAGGTAAGAATGGCGCGGGTAAATCAACACTTTTCAGAATGCTGGCTAAAAGTGAATATCCAGATAGAGGACGCGTTTTAACAAACAAGGCGATGTCTTGGCCCGTTGCGCTACAGACCGGCGTTCATCCTCAAATGACGGGGCGTGAAAACACCCGTTTCGTAGGAAGAATTAATAACGTTAAATCGCTTCCCGAATACGAAGAAAAAGTTCAGGAATTCGCAGAGTTGGGTAAACGCTTCGATCTTCCTGTCCGCACTTATTCTTCAGGCATGCGAGCTAAATTGGTCTTTGCCTGCTGCATGAATATCAATTTTGATATCTATCTTATTGATGAAGCCACATCGGTTGGTGATCCGCTATTTAGAAAAAAGGCACGTTTATCACTTAAAGAAAAAAGTGAGGAAGCGGGCGTAATCATGGTAAGCCATGAGCTTGATCAAATTCGGGAATTTTGTACATCTGCCGTTATCATTGACGACGGCAAACTCACTTATTATCACGATCTCGAAGAAGGCATCGACGTTTATACGCAGGATGCAGACAATAAGAAATCACTTAAATAGGTTCAA
>MDSV01045603.1_pt1 | contig 10055 bp, 8 predicted proteins | sample 810851 | NCBI WGS metagenome assembly MDSV01 (sample SAMN05326640, study PRJNA326480) | marine metagenome | isolation source: seawater | place: Atlantic Ocean: North East | collected 2012
GTTAAATTTATCGAAGGAAAAGCTAACTAGAAATTTTAATGCCATCAGAAAAAGATGGGGTAATGATAATATTATCCTCTCCCTCAGGAGCAGGTAAAACTACTCTAGTTAAAAAATTATCTGAAAAAGATAATTTTGAAATTTCAATATCGCATACCACTAGACAACCAAGACCAAACGAAATTCAAAATGAAGATTATTTTTTTGTTGATGACGTAGAATTTAAAAGATTAATAAAAAATGAGGAGTTCTTAGAATATGCAAAAGTTTTTAACAACTTTTATGGCACAACAAGAACACCAGTTATTGACAAATTAAATAAAGGAAAAAATGTACTTTTCGACATTGATTGGCAGGGAGCTGATCAAATAAAAAATAAAAAACTAGATTATAAATTAATTACTTTTTTTATACTACCTCCAAGTAAAGAAGTTTTATTTGAAAGATTATCCAAAAGACATGCAAACAATAAATTAATAGCTGAGGAAAGAATGAAACAATTTGAAAGAGATGTATTGCATTGGATAAATTATGATTATGTTGTGATTAATAATGATTTAAAAGAATGTTATTTAAAAATATCAACTTTAATAGATGCAGTAATAAGTAATGGGTCTAAAGATTATGATCCTGATTATATAAGAAGTCATGTAGAGAAACTAACTTTTTAATTTTTCATATTCATTAGCTAAATTGTAATAGGTTTCTAAACTCAGGTTTTGTGGTCTTAAACTTAAATTAATTTTTAATTTGTCTAAAACTTTTTGATCACCATTAAAAATTTGATTAAAAGGTTTTTTTAACATTTTTCTTCTTTGATTAAAAAAAACTCTTGTAATTTTTTCTAAACTATAAGGATCCTCAATTTTAATGTAATTATCCTTTGGGGAGAAAAATAATAATGAACTATCTATTTTCGGTTTAGGAGAAAACGCTTCAGGTTTAACATCAAATATTTTTTTTATATTAAGTTTCCAATTACAAATTATAGATAACCTTCCATAATTTGAGGTATTAAAATCTGCTATTATCCTATCTGCAACCTCTTTTTGAAACATTAAAATCAAACAATCAAACCAAAAATTATCTTTTAAGTTAATTATCCAATTGCTTATAATCTCTGTTGAAACATTATAAGGTAAATTCCCAAAAACCGTGACCTTTTCTTTGAAAAGTTTTGTTTCATTTATTTTTAAAACATCTTCGTTAATAATTTTTATCTGGTTATTAAATTTATTTTTAAGATTATTTGCAAGTTCATTGTCTTTTTCAATTACAAAAATTTTTTTTGGATTCTTTTTAAGGATATATGATGTAAGGTTTCCAGTTCCTGGACCTATCTCTAAAATTGTTTTATTTGATATATCAGTAACATTTGTAATTTTCTCTAAAATATTTTTATCTATTAAAAAATTTTGGCCTAAACTTTTTTTTGCTTTAATCAATTTTTGTCCAAAAAATGAATTGCGTTTATCAGACTTAATGGGTTAGATATATTTTTTCCCACCATTTTTTCATTTGGTCCATGATCGGGAGATATTCTAACAAAAGGTAATCCCAGTGTTATATTAATTGCGTTATATTCATATAATGTTTTCATAGGTGTTAAAACTTGATCATGGTACATTCCTAATACCACATTAAATTCTTTTATATTATTTCTTAAAAAAATTGTATCTGCAGAAAAAGGTCCATTAATTAAATATTTACGATTTTTTAAATATCTTACTGTTGGTCTAAGAATTTTTTCATCTTCATTAAATTTATCTATACTCTCACAATGTGGATTAACTCCTAATAATGCAATTTTAGGTTTTATTTTAAAATAAGTTTTATAAAATTCATTTATTAATTTTACCTTTTCAATAATTATTTTTTTACTTATTTTATTCGTCACATATTTTAGTGGCATATGTGTCGTTAAAGGGCAAACAGATAGTTTTTTATTATATATTAGCATTGCACTTTTTTTAATTTTAAATTCATTAGAAATGAACTCGGTTAATCCTAAATATTTTTTATTTAAAAAAGTTTTCTTAGAAATTGGGCCTGTTATCAATCTTTTTATTTTAGTTTTTCTTAAAATATTAAAACCAACTTTAAAACAATCTTGAATATAATCATTCGATTTTGAGGTTATTTTTTCAAAAGCATTTTTTTGATTATATTCAACATTAATTAAATTTATAAAATTATTGTTTAATTTTTGCTTCAGAAATTTCTCAGTATTTAAAATTTTTATTTTTTTTTTAAATTTTAACTTTTTCATTTGGAGCTCAACTAATTTTAAAGATGCAATTAGAATTAGTGGCCTTTTTATTTTTATTTTTTTTAATGATTTAAAGTAAATTTCAAGAAAAATACTATTTGGCTCACCTGCAAGTACTAAAATAGAATATTTAGAATGCATTAATCTCAACTTCTTTTTTTAATTTATTAAAATAAATAATTGAAAACTGATTTAATTGTTTGTTACCAACTTGATTTGCAATTAATTCAATTTCTTTATCTATATCTTTTATTTTTTTTGTTTCCCTAATATCTTCTACTTTTAATATTATAAAACCACCAGGTATCACAATAGGCTCTGTTAAATTATTTTTTTTAGTTTTTTTAATTTGATTTTTTATTTTAGAATTAAGAGAGCTTAATTTGATCCACCCTAGTTTGCCACCATTAGAAGAAGAATTGGAGATGCTATATAAAAGAGCTGCGTTAGAAAATCCATTGGTATTTATTTCACTAATAATTTTATTTAATTTCGTTTGAAGCTCTTGATCTTTATCTAAATTAAACACTATTTCATAGATAAAATATTCATTTTGAAAATTATTCTTAATAATTTCATCTTTAATTTTTTCTTTATCTATTTTTACATCTCTTGAGAATTTATTTAATATTAATTGATTCCACAAAAGTTCAATTATCAATTTTTTTTCTATGTCTTTCATTTTCAAGTTTTTACTTGCTATTAATATTTTTAAATCTTTTAAAGATTTTAATTTAATTTTTTTAATAAAATCATTTATAATTAATTCATAATATTTTTCTTCAATTTCAAATTCTTCAAAATATTTTGATAGTTCTATTTTTTTTATTTTTTCTTTAATCAATGAATTTTTAGCAATTTCAAAAACATTTTCCTCTTTTAACTCAGAAAGATTTTTATTAAGCAATGATAAATACTCAATCTCGTTAAGAACATCAATAGAAGTGATGATTTCATTATTTACTTTGAATATTATTTTATTCTCTAAAGCATTTATTTTATTTGAGGAAAATATTATTATTAAAAATAAGATAATTATATTAAGTTTAATTTTCATACTGAATTATTATCAACGATCTATTTTTTGTTCATAGGTTGTTAATGGGAATAAAGTTATACTAAAAAATAAATTTTCAGTAGGTTTTAAATCTCTATCTTCATAGTAAGTTTTTTTATATTTAATTCCTGCAGTTAGACAATCATTTTTATACTCATATATCAGATCGTAAAATTCAGTTAGGTCAAGTTTTCTATTTCTCCTGGTGCTAAAAGTAAAATAGTTATTATCATTTATTTTATATGAGGTTTGATTATCAATTATATTTTGATTACCCATTTCATTAATTTCTTTTATAAAATTAAAGGATGTAATAAAATTATTTACAGATAATGTTGTTTGAATATCATTATACTGTAACTCGTTGAGATTGTTATCTATAGCAAATTTGTAATCTAAGCTGAAGTTTTCTGAAAAATTATTAGATATTGAACCATAAATATTTGACGTTTTTTTATTTAAAGTTGTGTTCGTAGGAATAAAATTTTCTTCTTTATCCCTATGCACGGAAGCTAATTTTAACTGGAAATATCTGTTCATATTATTAATTTTTTCTTTTCTATAATCGATGCCAATTGTTAAAGATTTACCTGCTTCCAAAGAGTCGTCTAAACCTAAACGATTAAGAGAAAAAATATTTTCCGTGTTAATTGTTCTTGTATCTGAATTATAATTTTTCATATCACCTGGATTTGCTCTTAAAGATAGTTTTGGTGTTAAGAAGTTTATATTTTCATCGCTTATTTTTTTTAATGGAAAACTAGAGTTAAATTCTAAAAGTGAGGAAAGTTCCACTTGTGGACTAGATTTATAGTCTACAACATTTTTTCCAACTGAATTTAAATTTTTCAATTTGAAGTTAAAATTACTTTTATAACCTGTTGTTGAAATATGATCCAAACTTGAATAGTGTATATCATTAACTATTTGTGATTTTAATTGATTTGTATTATTTAAATCATTATTTCCATTAGAGGTAAATCTTATTGAACCTTTATTGAAATTTGGAAGTAAATTTTTGCTAAAATTATAGTAAGGTAATATATACTGATATCTATCATTATTAGACAATTGCAAATTTTCAAATGAACGAACACCAGTCGTTAAATTAAAATCATTATTGTCAAAAATAAATTTAAATTCACTTGATAAACTATCCTTATTTTTTGGCTTTATAGAAGTAGTTTCTTGTAGCAAATTAGTATCAAATATTTTTAAAAAAGTATCATCAGTTACTTTTTCTAAATTAAAATAAAATTCACTTGTATTAAATGATGGAATATTAAGATCATATTGAAGTTCTGAAAAAATATAGCTTATATTTTTGTGTTTATTTTGCAAAGATGATTTGTAGTTTCTTGTATGTCCAAAGTTTGTAATAAAATTATATTTTTCTCCTACCTCTCTAAATTCGTTTTGTAACATTTTAGAATTATTATCAAAAAAAATTGGAGCAAAGGTTATGTCACTTTCATCAGATAAAACCCTATAATAGGGTATGGTAAATGAGCTTCCTAAGACATTGGAGTTATTTAATACTGGTCTTAAAAAACCTGACTGCCTCTTTACACTAGGATCTGGATGAAAAAATTTAGGAAAATATAAAACTGGTATATCGTATAATTTAACGAGTGCGTTTTTATAATTTATTTGTCTCTTATTTTTATCATGTTTTATTTCACTTGCTTGTATTGACCATGGAGGACAAGAATCAGACTCTTTGCAACTTGTGAAAATACCTTTATTTACAATAACTATATTTTCATTTTTTTCAGATGAAACGCCTTTTAATCTAGGATCGTTTTCAGAATTATCAAACAAATCTTTATGTAATTTAATTTCTGTATCTTTTGCAACAAAATTTTGTGTTTTTAAATTTATAACAGCATTGGAGAAGTATAATTTATCATTTTTTGGTGATTTATAATTTGCTGATACAAGGATTTTTTCACCAAATAATTTTTCATCACTAATTAAATATCTAAATTTTTTTAAATTATATAAGTTTTCAGCATCAGTTATAATTGTATTTTTATTTGAAATTATTTCCATAGAATTTCTTAAAAATAAAACATCTTCAGATTCAAAATTATATTTTGAGCTGATTATAGAAGTAGTTTTACCTTGAGTAAAAATTTTTTCTTCTTCGAGTTTATAAGTTATTCTCTCTGTAAAAATCTTATAGTCATTAATTTTATCATTTATAACAACTTTATCTTCAGCCATAATAGTATTAGTTAATTTGTTATATTCAAAATTTTTTGCACTTATCGTAAGATTATCGTTTAGACTTAACGCTCTAGAATTATCAATTGTATTTATTAATTCTTTATTTTTGTTGTAAATTATTTCATCTGTATAAATGATAAAATTATTTATCGTATCATTAATTTTAATATTTCCTGTTGCGTTTAAAATATTTATTTTTTTATTATATTCAAACTGATCTGCATCTATAATTATGCCATCATTTGATTTTACTGTACCTCTTTTGGTACCAATAAATTTATTTCCATTATCTTTAATTTGAACTTCTGTTACATCAAAAATGAATTGTTCATCAGCATATGAATTTAGAGATATTAAAAAAATTATCAGTATAAAGATTTTTTTTGACATTTTATTTATCATTAACCTTATAAATCATAAATCCATTTATAATTGTTAAAATTAATAAAGGTAAGAAAATAGACATTATTAAGGATATTTTCTCAGTACTTCCTAAAACATATGAAAAATTATTCAAATAATAAATTACGACAGAAAAAAATAAACCTATTGAGATCTTAAATGTAGAACTTTTAATTTGCTTAATATTGAACATTATTAAAGATGCAAATATACTTATTAATAACAGGTATATTGGACTCGATATTAACTTTAGTAAATGTAAATTTATATCTGTTATTGAGTAATTTAATTTTAAATAATTTTTTCTTAATTCATAAAGTTCGATTAAATTTAAGGCTGATAAGTTTGAGTATAAAGTTTGAATTCTTTGAGAATCAAAATTGGTATCTAAATTTAATTCGTCTTTATCAACATATTTATTGTTTTCATAAATTCTAGAATTTAAAATTTTCCAATTTTTTTTTGAAATATCAATTTTATTACTTTGGATATTTCTTATAACATTATAGTTATTATCAAATTCAGTAATAAAATTTTTGATTAAATACTTACCATTTATAAAGGAAGAATTTGTAATAATGATTTTTTCATCAATTTTATCTTTAATCCATAGACCATTTTTTGTTACAACTGCAAGATATTTACCATCAGTAGTATAGCTAGATTTTAATTCTAAATATATATTTTTTAAATTTGAGGATAAATTGTAGAATACTAAAATTACAAATATTCCAGTAATAAAAGTAAGGGTGCTTAATATTATTAAAATACTAGAATTTTTTAATCCTGAGTATTTAAATATATCAATTTCTTTATACTCAAAAAATTTTATAAAAAAAAGTTGTATAGTTATTAAAATAATAAATGGAAACATTTCAAAAATAAGTGCTGGAGAATTTAATAAAGCTAAAAACAAAGTAAAACTAATTGATACATTTTCGTTTTTAAAAAATTCTAGTTCACTTAAAAGATTTAAAATAAATACCAAACTAATCATTACAGAAAAAACAAAAAGAAGAGACTTTAGAAAAACATATGTAATAAACCTTATATAAACTTTCATAATTATAAATTTTTGTAATTTAATTTAAATTTAATAAGAAAATATAAGTATAAAAATAATCCTAAAATAAATGGAATTATAGTTATTAAAATATTTTGAATTGAGTGATTAGAAATAAATCTTATTGTTGTTTCAGAAAATATAATTATTAACAAGCCAAACAAAAAAGTAGTTAATTTTAATTTTTTGTACTTAGAATTTTCTTTAGACAAAATTAACAACATAAGTGGTACTAGTGATAAAATTGGAATATAAATTGGTATAACAAATCTTTTATAAAATTCTTTAAATATATTATCTATATTTTCAAAAGAACAATTTTCAATATTTTTTGATATTTCATTAAATTGTTTTTTCTTTAAATTAAAATAATTTTCAATGCATTTAATTATTTTTAAAGATGAAATTTCTTGTGTTTTTTTGTAAGTTGTAGTGTTTGTTTCTAAGTTTAACAAAGAAAAATCTGATCTTGAAAAAGATATATTTGTAATTTTATCATTTTGAGATGTTAAGGTTGCTCCTTCGTAAAGTATTAATATAGGTTTATTTCCAATATCACTAAATTCTCCTTTTTTCGCATATGTTATTTGAAATTTTTTATCTTCAAATTCTCTTTTTAGATAAAGGTTTTTTAAATTACCTTTTTCATCTTTTTTTTCAGCATAAATTGTTACACCTTTAATTGTGTCATTAAATTTTTGTGGTTTAATAAAATTACCAAAAAAATTTACAGTAGATGTTCTCAAAAAAGATCTTGCTACATCTTGAGATTTAGGAACAAAGTATGCTGTAAATAATAATTGAAATATCATTAATAAAATTGAAATTTTAAAAATAAAATTTATAATTTGAATCTTCTGAACTCCAAAGTTCCAAAATATAATCAGCTCATTATTAAGCTCATATTTTGATGTTATATAAAAAAGACTAAAAAATAAGACAAAAGGAAATATTTTACTTAAAATTTTTGGGAAATTTAACAATGAGTAGTTTACATAAACTAAATAGTCTCTTCCGTCTTCAATCATTATGTCGAGATAATTTACTGCTTGAAAAACCCAAATAACTATTGACGTACTAATTAATGCAAGTGAAAAAAAAGTTAGATAATCTGATAATAATTTTCTAAATAAAATTTTTTTCATTGAAATATGCTATTTTTACTCATATATAGCATTCATCTCGTCGAGATTGTATTTAAAATTTATGTCAGTTGAAATTAATTATAAAAAAAACTTAGCAAAAAAAAACATTTCTAATATAGTTTTATTTGTAGATGAAAAATTTACTATCACTAGTATTAAAAAACATATTTCAAGCACTGATTTTTCATATATTTCTGACATCCTAAAAACCAAGAGTCTTAAGAAAAAAATATTAACTTTTGATCTTAGTTCTAAGAAAAAAATAATATTAATAAGTTTAGATAAAAATTGTAGTAATTCTATGGCAGGAAATTTAGGTGCTAAATTTTATGATAAGTTTAAAGACAATAAATTTAATAGTTATAGCTTTAACTCTGATACGATAATTAAGAGATCAAAAAATATCATTGGGTACTTTTTACATGGTTTAAAATTAAAATCTTATAAATTTGAAAAATATAAAACTAAAAAAAATAAAGTTAATATAATTATAAATGTTTTTGGAAATAATATACCTTCTTTGAAAGAACAATTGAAATTTAGAGCTATAGAGGATGGTACTTTTTATTCCAGAGATCTAGTGTCAGAACCAGGAAATGTATTACATCCTGATGAATACGCTAAACGAATAAATTCTCTTAAAAAGAATGGTTTAAAGGTTGTTGTTTATGATGAAAAAAAACTAAGAAAACTTGGAATGAATACCCTTCTTGGAGTTGGGCAAGGAAGTATAAGAGGTTCATACTTGGTAACTATTGAATGGAACGGCTTAAAAGATAAATCCAAACCTCTAGCATTTGTTGGAAAAGGAGTTTGTTTTGATACAGGAGGTATATCTTTAAAACCTGCTAAATTTATGGAAGATATGACATATGATATGGCTGGATCTGCTGTTGTAGTTGGATTAATGAAAAGTTTAGCTATTAGAAAAGCAAAAGTTAATGCTGTAGGAGTAGTTGGTCTCGTAGAAAATATGCCTGGTGGCAACGCTCAAAGACCTGGCGATATTGTAAAATCTTATAGTGGAAAGACTGTTGAGATTCTCAATACCGATGCTGAAGGAAGGTTGGTATTAGCAGACGCATTAACTTATACAGAGGAAAAATTTAAACCAAAATTTATTGTAGATTTAGCAACTCTAACAGGAGCAATTATTGTTTCTCTTGGATCTGAATATGCAGGTTTATTTTCAAACGATGATAAATTATCTAATCAATTGATTAGCGCAGGAGAAAATGTTGAGGAAAAACTTTGGAGAATGCCATTAAATAAAAATTTCGATAAACTAATTGATTCTAAAAATGCAGACATGCAAAATATTAATTATGTAGGAGGAGCAGGCTCTACAACTGCTGCTCAGTTTTTACAAAGATTCATTTTAAATAAAACACCTTGGGCACATTTAGATATAGCTGGAATGGCTTTTTCAAAATATGGAGGAGCATTAAATTCTGGTGGTGCAACAGGCTATGGAGTGAGATTATTAAACAAACTAATAGAGGATTATTATGAGTAATATGGAGCAAACTTTATCGATAATTAAACCAGATGCAGTAGAAAGAAATCTTGAGAATGAAATTAAAGAAATGTTTAAAAGTAACGGTTTTACAATTCTAAAAGAAAAAAAAATTCAAATTGAAAAACCTGAAGCAGAAAAATTTTATAAAGTTCATGAAACAAAGCCATTTTATAACGATTTATGTGATTATCTTTCATCTGGTCCAATCATTGTTATGGTTCTCGAAAAAGGTAATGCAGTTTTAGGAAATAGAGAGCTAATGGGTGCCACAAATCCTAAAGACGCTGAAGAGGGCACTATTAGAAAAAAATATGGAATTTCAATAGATAAAAATTCTGTTCATGGCTCAGATAGCGTCGAAAACGCAAAAA
>MDSV01086058.1_pt1 | contig 10055 bp, 7 predicted proteins | sample 810851 | NCBI WGS metagenome assembly MDSV01 (sample SAMN05326640, study PRJNA326480) | marine metagenome | isolation source: seawater | place: Atlantic Ocean: North East | collected 2012
ATTAAGACCTGATAATCCTCTTAAGACATTCACCATTTCTCTTGTTGTCATGCCTGCAATTTCTGGTGTACCAGTACCAGGGGCAAAAGCTGGATCTAACACATCTATATCAATTGATAGATATAATGGATTATCTCCTACTCTTTTACGAATTCTTTCTGAAATTTTTTCAGTTCCTTCAGTTTGAAATTCATCACAATGAATTATTTTAAAACCAAAACTTTCATCATTTTTAATATCGTCTTTACTATAAAGTGGGCCTCTTATTCCAACGTGCATTGAGGCATCGTCAAGAAATAAACCCTCTTCTCTTGCTCGTCTAAATGGCGTTCCATGAGTATAGGGCGCACCAAAATAAGTATCCCAAGTATCTAAATGAGCATCAAAATGTACCAAAGAAACAGGACCTTTCATTTTTTTATTGATAGCTCTCAGTAAAGGAACTGCAATTGTGTGATCACCTCCTAAACTAATAATACCACCTACTTTATTTAATAAATCAGTCGCTCCTGCTTCTATTTGCTTTATAGCTTCGTCAATACTAAAAGGATTACAGGCAATATCTCCTGCATCGGCCACCTGTTGAATTTTAAAAGGCTCAACATCATAGCTGGGATGATAATTTGTTCTTAAGTGTCTTGAAGCTTGTCTTATACTTTGGGGCCCAAACCTAGCACCGGGTCTATAACTTGTACCAGCATCAAATGGAACACCAACAATTGCAACATCACAACTTTTAACATCCCTTAATTCAGGAAGTCTTGCAAAAGTACTAGGACCAGCAAACCTAGGGACTTTAGTTCCACTTACAGGTTGGATTGGGTTTTTGTTTCTTTCTTTTTTCATTTTATATTAATCTAAGATAATATTATCTTATCTAATTCGTCTATAATTAATTAATGAAAATTTTTATTTTATTTATCCTAATTTTTCATATTTCCAATGTAAATGCTAATGAAATTTATAATCTTTTAAAAATTCCTAGCTTGGAAATTTATAAGTTAAAAAGTATTAATAATATTCGTTATTTAAGTGCTTTTGATAATTTTGAGATTGGAGTAAATGACAATATTACTTGTAACAAAATTTCAAATAAAAATTTAGATATTAAATTTCCTGTAATAGAGAAAAATATAAATCGATATAATTCTATATTTCTAAAAAAAATAAGTTTAAAATATATTGTATTTTGTGAAAACCTAAAAATATCTGAAATAAATACAGGTGGAATACCTGATAATAAAAAAAGAACTTTAATTCTTGATATTAATTTTGATCAAAAACATTTTGAAAGAATGATTCATCACGAAATTTTTCATTTGATTGAAAACAACTTCCCAGAATTTTTTAATGAGAAAAAATTTTCTTCATTTAATGAAAGAAATTTTAAATATGCAGAATGTTCTACTTGCTCAGATAGATTAAATTTAGATTTATATGAAAATACAGATGGATTTTTAACAGAATATTCAAAATCTATTCCTTCAGAGGATATGGCAGAAATATTTTCATATTTAATGATTAATAAAAAAGAAATTGAAAAAAAAATAGAAAAAGATGAAATATTAAAAAAAAAAGTTAATTTTATTAAAATTAATTTATCAAGAATAGATAAAAATATTTTATGATAAAAAAAATACAAGTATCAAAATCAGAAAAAATTTTATTTATATTTTTGATTTGTCTTTCTTTATTTGCATTTACATCTTTTTTTTTATTAAAGAATAAATGTTTATCTATTGAAAAAGTTAATCTAAACAATTTGAATTTTGATAACCCAAATAATATTGTAGTTATGAATTTAGAGTGTGGAAATGTACTAATAGAATTGTATCCAGATGTTGCTCCAAAATCTGTAGACAGATTTAAAACTTTAATCAAAGAAAAAATGTATGATGGATCTGCATTTTATAAAGTTGTTGAAAATACTTTGGTTCAGGCAGGTGATATAGAATTTGGTAATATTAAATTTTTAGAATATTCAAAAGTTGGAAGTGGTGTATCAGGCTTGGGCTTACTTAAATCTGAATTGAGTGATGAATTTGAGTTTACAGAGGGCAGCGTAGGTTTTTCAAGATCAACTGAATTCGATACTGAAGATAGTGAATTTTTTATAACTCTTAAAAAAATTCCAATTTATCAAGGAGAATACACTCCTATAGGTAGAGTAACTCACGGTCTAGATATCCTTCAAACAATAAAAAAAGGTGATAAGTCAATTTATGTTTTAAGACCTGATTATATCAATACCATTAGAATGTTGAATTCTAATTAACCAAAGGTTTCCCTGTTGATAATGTGTGTTTAATTCTATCTTGTGTTTTTTTTGTTTCTATCAATCTCATAAATGAATCTAGCTCCAATTTATAAAGATCATCCTCTGATAAAGTTTTATCAATTGTAGTATCACCTCCACTTAATACGTTGGCAAGTTCTGTCGCTACAACAATTCCATGGTCTAAAATTATTTTATCATTATATAATTTTTCCAACATCTTAACCATTTTATCTTTCAGGGGCTTGCCTGATAAATTAAAATTAGCTTCTTTAGGTGCTGTAAATTCTTTATTATTTTCTAGTATGGATCTTGAGACCTCTAAAAGACTATTTCTGCTCATAATTTTTTTATTTTCTGGTAACAAATATTTTAATGGTTCAGCTTCAACGGGTGAAGTTGCAGTTTTTCCGTAACCAATAATATCAAAAACTTTAAGTGGAGCAAAATCTGGATCTTTTTTTGCTTCCTCAGTTTGTGACCATCTCCACAACATTTCTTTACACCCACCGCCAGCGGGAACTAATCCAACCATTGTCTCCACAAGTCCAACGACAATATTTGTATGAGAAACAACAAAATTGCTTTGAACTAAAACTTCAAATCCTCCTCCCAAAGTTAATCCCGATGGTGCTGATACTACTGGGTATTTTGAGTATTTAAGTTCTTTGCATGTATCCTGGAAATATTTTACAAACTTTTCAATTGATTTATAGTCACTTTTATCAGCAAAATTCATAGTATATGTTAAATTTACACCTGCAGAAAATTGCATACTCTCATTTATAATTATTAAAGGTTTGTCTGTTGCATTTTTTAGTGCATCCATTGAATTATAATCTAGTGCGTTGGCCTTTGTTGTAAACTCAACAATGTTAAAATCTTTAAATCTATAAATTTCAGCTGAATTATTTTTATCTAACTTTAAAGCTTTTGGTTTGATTTTTCCAAGTGTTTCGATTTCTGTATATTTTTGTCTTTCTCCATAAAAATTTTCATCTTTTGATTTAGAAAGTCCTTTTAAAAATTCATTATTTTCAAAGTTATCAATTTTTTCAAAAAAATTACTTACACCAATCTCTTTTAACATTTCAAATGGTCCTCTTGACCAATTAAATCCGAGTCGCATTGCTTCATCTATATCATTAAACTCATCGGTAATTCCTGGTACTAATGACGAGGCATATTTAATTATTTTTGAAATTACAGACCAAGCATAATCTCCATATTTATCTCCTCTGCTTATCAACTTTAATAAATCTACTTTTTCAGATTTTACATCTATTTTTTTTGTTTGAAAATATTCACCAGTTTCTAAGTTTATTGCTTCAAGAATTTTTTTATTTTCGATTTTATTCATTCTATAAAATCCACCTTTTCCTTTTCGACCCGTATAACCAGTTTCAATAAGTTTTTTAATTAAAGGTATTTCTTTAGCTACCACTTGAAAATCATCATTTTCAGGTAACTCTTTAACAAAGCTTTTTAAAACATCAGCCATTAAATCAATGCCAATAAGATCATAAAGGCCAAATACCCCTGTTTTTGGAATTCCCATAGGTCTACCAAAAATTGCGTCGGCCTCTTCTATGGAAAGTTTCATTTTAAAAGCCTCTGTCATTGCAACTTGCATTGCGTAAACACCAATTCTATTACCCAAGAACCCAGGTGTGTCGTTGCAAATAATTGCACCTTTTCCTAAATCAACCTCACAAAAATTTTTTAAATGTTTAATTTTACTTAAATCACTTTTTTCATTTTTTACAATCTCAAGCAAATCCATATATCTAACTGGATTAAAAAAGTGAGTTATACAAAAATCTTTTTTATCTTCCTCTGATAATTTTTCTGACAAAACACTTATTGGAATTGAAGATGTGTTTGAAGAGACTATTGAATCTTTTTTTCTCTTTTTAAATATTTTTTCGTATATGTTATGCTTAATATCAATTCTTTCTACAACTGCTTCTACTATCCAGTCTGCCTCAGCTACAAGATTAAAATCATCTGTTATATTTCCAACATTAATTCCATCAATTTTGGACTTATTGATTAACAACGGAGGTCTTGATTTTTCTATTCTTTCTTTGGCTTTTTGACTTATTTCAGTTTTTAAATCTAAAAGTGTAACTGGAACATTTGCATTACAAAGTTGGGCAGCAATTCCACTTCCCATTGTTCCTGACCCAATTACAACAACTTTATTTATTTTCATAAAAATCTTCTTATATAGTTTTTCTCCAACATGTAATAAAAAAAATGTCCTAATTTAAACTTTGTTGATTTTTTAAATCCTCTATTTTTATATGACACCTTATTGAATTTCCATTTTCACTTGTTTGCCAAGGAGGTACTTTATTTTTACAAATATCACCTATTATACGAGGACATCTTCCTTGGAAGCTACATCCATTTTCAGGAGGTTTTTCCTCCACAATATCTTCCGCTACTAATTTTGGTTTAACATCTGGATCTGGTTCTAACACTGCTCCTAAAAGAACTTCGGTATATGGATGTGACGGAAATTTATATACATCTTTTGATGGTCCTATCTCACACAGTCTTCCTTGATATAAAACTGCAACTCTATCACTAATAGCTTTTACAACTGCTAAATCATGTGAAACAAAAATATATGTTGTTCCAAAATCGTCTTTAAGTGTTTTTAACAAATCTAATACAGCCGCCTGCACAGAAACATCTAATGCAGAAGTCACTTCATCACATAATATAATATCTGGTTTTGCAGCAAATGCCCTTGCAACTGCTATTCTTTGTTTTTCACCGCCAGATAATTGTCGTGGGTATCTAGTCATATAAAATTCACCTAGTCTTACTTTTTCAAGCAATTCTATAATATTGTTTTTTAACTCTTCCCCTGTAATGCCAAAATATAATTTTAAAGGCTGAGAAAGAATTTGTTCAACAGTATGGTTGGGATTTAATGACTCATCAGGATTTTGAAAAATTAATTGTATAGCTCGTAAATCTTCTGAACTTCTATTCTTTAAGTCTTCAGATAATTTTCTATTTTGAGAAAATTTAATGCTACCATCTTTAGTTTTTAACAGTCCAGCAATTGATTTTAAAATTGTAGATTTTCCGCTCCCGGACTCACCAACTAAGGCTATAGTTTCCCCTTTATTTATTTTAATATTTATTTCTTTTACGGTTGGATTTGAATCTGTAACTTTATTGAGCATTTGATCCAAAAAACTTTGCTTTGCATAAGAAATTGATACATCAGTTAGATCTAAAATTTCATTAATATTTACAAGACTATTTTGATTTATTTTTTTTAATTGCTTATCATTATTTTTTGTAACTACCTTTTTATAATTAAAACATCTTACATTTGTGTCAATTTCAGAAACATATTTCAAATCAGGAGATTTAATTTTGCATTTTTCATCTGAGATATTACATCTGTCATAAAAACTACAACCATCTCCTACATGACCTGGTTGTGGTTGTGTACCAGACATCGAGTCGGGAAGACCTTCGAGAGATAATTTTGGTATCGATTTTAATAAACCGTTAGTATACGGGTGAATCGGATCTTTTAAAACTTTTCTTACCGGTCCCTCCAAAACAATTTCACCAGCATACATTACAATTACTCTATCACATACCTGAGCAATAGCTCCTAGATCATGACTAACATAAACCATTGATGTTCCTGTATCTTTAGCAATTTCTTTTAAAAGTTCCAAAACATGAGCTTGGGTTGTTACATCAAGTCCTGTTGTAGGTTCATCTAATAATAATAACTCAGGGGTTCCTGCTAAAGCCATTGCGACTGCTACACGTTGTTGTTGGCCTCCAGAAAGTTCATGGGGATACCTTAGAGCCATAATGTCTGGAGAGGGTAACCTAACATTTCTTAATAATTCTGAAATTTTGTTTTTTCTCTCATTTTCATTTAAATTTGTATGTAGCTTTAAAGCTTCTTCAATCTGATATCCTATTTTAAGATTTGGAGTTAAAGATTGACCCGCATTTTGAGGTATCATTGCTATTTTTCTACCTCTTATTCCTTCTAACTCAGCATTACTCAAATTAAGTAAGTTTAAAGAATTAAATAAACATTCTCCTTCCATAGTAAATAAACCATTTTTTACAAATCCCATCATTGCTAATGCTAATGTGCTTTTTCCAGAACCAGACTCCCCAACAATACCAACTGTCTCGCCTTTTTTAATATTTGCAGAAACATTTCTTAAAATTGAAATTTCTTTTCCTTTTTGACTTTTGAATCCAATTGATAAATTTTTAACTGACTGAATATAATTATCCATATTAAACAGGTGCCTTTGTTGATCGATCAATTCCTAGTGCTTTTGCAAAAGCATCTGCAGTTAAATTAATTCCAATAATTAAACTGCTCAATCCTACTATTGGTGCTATAACTGCCCACCATGCAAATGACATCAATCCACGGGCATTTGATATCATTAAACCCCAATCAGGTGTTGGTGGACTTACACCAAAACCTAAAAAAGATAATGAACTAAAACCTAGTAACATCCATGACCACCTCATTGCACCTTCAACTAAAATAGCATCTCTAACATTGGGTAAAATTTCGTTCCAAATAATAGATAAATTATTATGTCCCCTCGCTTTAGCCGACAAGATATAGTCCTTTGCTATCACATCATGTGTGGCCGCTCGAGCAACTCTCACAATTCCTTTACCATAAAAGAAACCAAGTGCAGGTATTAAAACCTCTGTAGATGTTCCAAGAAGAGAGACTATTAGCAACATAGCTAATATCCATGGAATGGATAAGAATGCATCAACTATTCTCATAACAACATCATCAATCTTTCCACCAACTAAACCACAAAAAATTCCTAACAAACCGCCCCATAAAAGTGCAATCAAAGATCCAAAAAAAGTTACCACCAACGCAGTTCTTCCACCAAGGGCTGTTCTTGTAAAAACATCTCTACCCAAACTATCTGTTCCAAACCAAAAATCTGCCGATGGGGCCTGTAGCATTAAAGATGGATTTATTGCCTTATAATCATAAGGAACAATCCATGGACTCAAGATGGCTAGAATTACATGAAAAATTAATATACCCAGTCCAATGAAACCAGATGGTTTAGATGCCATAGTAATTAAAACTTCTGAAATTTTATTTATTATATTTTTTTTTGTTTGATTATTAGTATTCATTTTTATTTTCTGATTTGAAGTGATTTTAATCTTGGGTTTAACATTAGAGTCATTAAGTCTGCAACTAAGTTTATGCTCACATAAATTGAGGCTAATATTATAGCTAAAGCTTGAACAACCGGTAAATCTCTATTTGATATTGACTCAATAACTAAACGTCCTAGGCCTGGGTAATTAAAAACAACCTCTGTTACAACAACACCACCTAAAAGCCAGGCAATAGTTAAAGCTACGACATTAATTGCAGGTAATAAAGCATTAGGCAAGACGTGTTTAAAAACCATTTTCCAATAAGGTACTCCTTTTAAAATCGCCATCTGCACGTAGTCACTAGCCATCACTTGAATTACGCTTGATCTTACCATTCGAGCCATATGCGCAGTCATTATCATCGCAATTGCGATTACTGGTAAAATTATATTTGGCAATAACTCTGAAAGCGTAGCATCAGTTGATACAATAACAATTCCTGGTAACCATTCTAACCATATTGCTACAATTAAAATAAGTAGAGTGGCACTAATGAATTCGGGAATTGTCATCGAGAATATCGTAATAGTAGAAATTATTATATCTGGAAATTTATCTCTCCATAATGCTGTAATTATTCCAAGTATTAATGCCAAAGGTATTCCAATAATTATTGCAGCAGACGCAAGAACCAACGAATTTTTTACTCTTGGTCCTAAAACTTCAGTGATTGGCATCTCACCACTTAATGAATAACCAAAGTTACCTTGAAGTGCATTATAGGCCCAAGATATATATCTTTCGTATGCTGGAACATCTAGTCCTAACCTTTTTATACATGCTTCTAACTGTGCTCCAAAAGCTTCACGTTCAAGATAAGCTGTGCATGCATCACCGGGCAACACCTCAACACCAATAAAAGTAATTAAAGATACAATAAACAATGTTATTAACCCTAATCCAATTCTTTTACAGATTAAAAAAAGCATAATTTAGGTCAGAACAAATCTTTAAATTATTTTTTAATAAATGAAAATTAAATTTACAGGCCCATATGTGGGCCTGTAAAAAAATATTTTGTATTAGTCTACTTTTACTTTATGCCACTGTACCGAAAAAACCTCTACTTCATCAAGGTTTTTTACCCTTGAATTAGTAACAACTAATTTAGATACATGGTAAGGAATCATCGTTCCAGACTCTTCCCATAAAGTTTTCTGTGCATTTTGATAAGCTTTTTTTCTTTTTTTAAAATTAAGCTCAGCTCTTGCGCTAGCTAAATTTTTATCAAAATCAGAACTTTTATAGTATGACTCATTCCATTTTGCACTACTGTGATAAACTTCATGCAATACACTGTCAGCAGATCTCTCATTCCAACGTGTCATTGCAACATCTTTTTTCATCCATGTTTCATTCCAGTAACTTTTTGATGGAGTCATAACAATATCAACTTTAATACCTGCTTTAGCTACCTGCTGTTGAATTACCTCAGCAATAGTTGGCCATGTAGGTTCTTTTGTCGAAACGTGAATTGCCATTTCAATTCCATTAGGATATCCAGCTTCTCTTAGAAGATTTTTTGCTTTACTAATGTTTTGAGGACACTTCATTTTTAAACGATATTGATCAGCAGGGGCAACTGGCGTATCACATGAAACGATTGCTTCACCACCCATTACAACATCAACAAGTTCTTGTCGATCGACAGCTAAACGAACTGCTTTTCTAACTTTTGGATCATTAAATGGTGCACGCTCTGTATTCATCACCATCCCTCTCCAGTTACCTGTTGGTATTACTGTAGTTTTAAATTTAGAATTACCATCGAAGATTTTTTTCTGACTAAATTGAACATATCTATTCATATCAATCTGACCAGTTAAAAGAGCTTGAACTCTTGCTTCTCCATCAGGTATTGCAATCACATGAACTTCTGCAAGTCCTGGCGCTCCTTCCCAGTAGTTAGGGTTTGCTTTTAGAATTGTTGTTCCTTCCGCATCAAATTTTTCAACTATAAACGGTCCTGTTCCAATACCAGTTTGACCAATTGTGTCTCCAGATCCTGAAGGTATCATTCTTAATCTATAATCAGTTAAATTAAGTGGAAAGTCTGCAAAAGAAGTGCTTAATTTCATTTTAACTGTATGAGAGTCAACTACCTCTATATCAGTTACAACACTTAAACTTTTCTTTGCAGGTGATCCAATATCTGGATCTTTTACACGCATCAATGAGTATTTCACATCTTCTGCATCAAAATCAGATCCATCATGAAATTTAACTCCTTTACGAAGATTAAAAGTCCACTCTGTTGCATCTGAGTTAGCTGACCATTTTGTAGCCAATTCTTCTGAAACTACTCCTTTTAAGTTTTTTCGAACTAATCGGTTCTGAGTCATTATCACAACTTGAAATAGACGCCCTTTAGTTATCGCATCTAAGTTTGTATCTTTTCCAAAACCAAGATCGTGTGAAAGTTTAAAAGTTCCGCTTGATGCATTGGCAGATGAGAATAATACCGCTAGAGATACCAAAGAAATTGATATCAATTTAAAAATGTTTTTCATTATTAATTTCCTCTGTTTGTTTTTTTAAAATGCTAACATCTTACAAAATTTAGAAC
>MDSV01119120.1_pt1 | contig 10055 bp, 10 predicted proteins | sample 810851 | NCBI WGS metagenome assembly MDSV01 (sample SAMN05326640, study PRJNA326480) | marine metagenome | isolation source: seawater | place: Atlantic Ocean: North East | collected 2012
AGCGCTCAAACATCTCCTCGACAAGAGCCTGAAGAATCACCGCCCGAGGGTCCTTCACCCTGTATTCCCGGTGACCAAAGCCCATCACCTTGCGCTTGTTCGCAATCGCGTCATCGAGATAAGCCGCCGCCTGATCAGGAGAGCTGATCTCTTCCAGCATGGCCAGCACATCTTCATTAGCGCCGCCGTGTAGAGGACCGGCCAAGGTCCCGACTGCGGACGCAACCACGGCGTAGGGATCGGTGAGCGTGCTCGCCGTGACTCGAGCACTGAACGTACTGGCATTGAGGCTGTGCTCGGCGTGAAGCATCAGACAGCGATCAAAAATGCGGGCGGCAAATGGATCAGGTTCCCGCTCCGTGAGCATGTAGAGAAAATTGGCGGAATAAGCCAGATCGTCGCGGGGCTGGATCGGATCTTGGCCTTTGCGAATCAGCTGGAACGCAGCCACCATCGTGGGGATCTTGGCGATCAGCCGCACCACCGCCGCATAGATGTATTTGGGGTCGTCAATGGCCCGACGGGAATAGAACAATCCAAGGGATGCTGCGCTCGACTGCAGGGCATCCATGGGGTGACCGGTGGCCGGGAAGCACTTCATCATGTCCCGCACCCGGAAGCTCACCCGCCGGTGCATCTGCACCTCATGCTCGAAGGCCTTGAGCTGGTCAGTGGTGGGCAGCTCACCCCAAATCAGCAAATAAGCCGTTTCCAGAAAGGTGCTCTCGGCGGCGAGTTCCTCCAGCGGATAGCCGCGATAGGACAAACGCCCCTGCTGACCGTCGATGTCACAGATGGACGACTGGGTGGCAGGCACCCCATCCAGCCCGGGGCGGAAAACGATGCCTGTCCGCTCGTGGCGGATCTCCTCAACTGAAGACTGTCCCACCCCCAACCTGCATCGCCAGTGCAACCTAATCGGCGCCGCGCAAGAGCAGCCCTGGCCGCAACAACAGCTCCAAGCGCGCGGTCCCGACGACAGGCAGCTCTGTGCTCGGCCATCGCAGATGGCAGAAGCCCGCTTTGCGCATGTGCAAGAGCCCTGGTGGGGCTGCAAGAAGGGCAGCGGCAAAAGCGCTGAGATCAGGTTCATGGCCGACCAACAGGCATCGCCCCTGGAGCTGGGGGAGCAGGGCGTGATGATCGCCACCCGGCTTGAGAAAGGATGAGCACTCCGGTTCAGGTGCCAAGCCGGCGCGGTAGGCCAGCCACGCCGTTTCCAAGGCCCGAGCGTATGGACTAGAGATCAAGCGATCGGCACGGAGACCCGCCGTCACCAGGTGTGTCAGCACAGCATCGACGCGTTGTCGACCGCGCTGAGTTAGTGAACGGTCGGGGTGATCGCGGCCCGCAAAGCGTTCCACCGCGATCCCATGACGAAGCAGGAAGAGATCAACCCAGGTTGAGCAGGGCACGCAAGCGCAGGGTGTTGCCACCACCAGCCTGATCAGCGAATAACGCCGTGTCATCCGTGGGGTCCGGCCCCACAGCCACGGCCAACCCCTGCACCTGATCCAACAGGGAGCGACCTGCCACGGTCTGCACCAATGTCCAGGGGCGCCAACGCTGCAGCTGTTCACGACTGAGGGGCGCGGCCAGTGCCAGTTGCTGGGGCAGCGGCAGCTGTTGGTCCTCCAACGCCTTCAATTGCTGTAAGCGCTGCTGGAGTGGCTTGTCATCGCGACGCTGCTGCACCGTGTCAAGACTTTCCCCCCACCATTCCTGACGTCCCTCACGGGCAAGGGCCACCGCCAGCTCAGCCTGCAACGACTCCTGACCATGACTGCGTTTGCGCTGTAAACGGGTCCAGACCGTGAGCTGACCACGTTCAGCATCAAGTGACGAAGCGGCCAGGCCTTCTGCGCTCAGGGCGGCATCGACAGCATCAAATCCCGGACGCCCTGCCTCAGTCCCCACCAACCATCCCTGCGGCTGCTGTTCCCACAGCATCGGGCCGTCATTCCGGGCACTAATGGCATCCAGAGCCGGGGATGCCAACGCCTGGAGCTGTCCCCGTAGCAATGGGCCCAGCCATTGCGCCTGAGGATCGTCGTTGGCCATCTCCAATAGGGCAGAGGGATTGGTGAGCAGCGCTAGGGCATCGGCGCTGCCCCCTGCAAACTCCAAGAGAGCCTCACGAGCTGCGGCTGCGTCAGTGCTGGAGGCCTCTGCCGCCACCACGGGAGACCGGAAACGCAGCATTCCATCCACCGCCAGATCAGCCCCTTGGACACCTAGGGACGCCACCAACCCATCCAAGTCGGAATGGTTCGCCAGCTCAGCAGGCAGGCCCAGCCATGAACCGAGCGCCTGAGGGGATGCCGTGACCAGGGCCACCCCATCGCCAAGCTCGGTTAAGCGACGCTGAAGATCAGCATCACCGAGCTGATGTTGATCGTCGAGTTGGGAGACATCGAGGGCCTGCTCAAGCACGCCTCGACCCGAGGCAAGCAGCAGGAGATCATTGTCGATCAAAGCCGTGGCAAGGGGCTGAGGATCGCGCCCCAGCAAGGCACCACGGCCACTAATCACGCCCATACCGCGGTAACTACTGACCTGCAGATCTGTGCCGGCCAAACTGCGGGTCTGCCAGAAACGCTGCAAAAACCGCCGCGGACCATCTGGATCCCGACTGGAAAGAGCCAGCACCCAGCCCAGGCGTCCATCATCTCCGCCCGAATCGAGCAGGGCGAGACTCACTTCAGGCCCAAGCCAGTCGGACAACTCATCGCTGTACTCCAGCCCGGCCAGAGCAAAAGCCCCATCACGCAGCTGTTGCACAGCCTCACGGGCAGCACGGCGCTGCTTCGAGGGTGCAACGGCCTCTGCATAGGCCGGCAATCGCCCGGGATCCATGAGCCAATGAAGGCTCAGAGCCGCCTGACGCGGCACGAACTGAGCTGCCCGAGGCAGCTCCAACGGACGCTGGGCTTGGCGCAGAGGACTCTGCCGAGCCATCGTCCACCAAATCCCTGCAGCCGAGGTGAGCAGGAGCAGCACCGAGGCGGCGATAGCGAGAAGAAAAGAGCGGGCCTTCATGGGCCGGCGATCAAGCCAATTGACGACATCTTTGTCCATTCCGGGGCAGATGCCAGGGGGATTCAGAATGAATCGATGATCAACCCCGATGCCGCAGGCCGGCCCAAACCCCTCTCAGCGGTGAATCTTCAACACCTGCTTGAGGACGCAAACCCTCCAAGAATTGTCGATGTCAGAGAAGACCAGGAACTGGCTGTCGCAGCGTTTCCAGGTGATGTCTTGCATCTGCCCCTCAGCGCAGCCGATCGCTGGATGGACGATCTCCTGGACCAATTCAATGGTGACCAAGATGTTGTGGTGGTCTGCCATGCCGGGGTGCGCAGCTGGCAATTCGGCTGCTGGCTACTGGCGCAACGCCCTGACCTAACCGTCTGGAATCTGGAAGGCGGCATTGATGCCTGGAGCCAGCAGGTGGACCCTGGCGTGCCGCGGTACTAAGCGAACACGCCCCGTACGATCGAGGTGGTGACACCAACGTCTTGGAACCCCTGCCCAGCCGACAACAGGAAGTGCTGCGAGCCACGGTGCACCACTATGTCGACACCATTGAACCGGTGGGCAGCCGCACGCTCGTCAAGCGCTTTGGCCTCAAGGCGAGCTCAGCCACGGTGCGCTACGCGATGGGAGCCCTTGAGCAGCGGGGACTGCTCACCCAGCCCCATACCTCCGCAGGCCGCGTGCCCAGCCCTCGCGGCTACCGCCATTACGTGGACTGCCTGCTACCACCGCCGGGAGCAGCCGCTCAACATTTGGAGCAAGAACTGACCCAACTCAGCCTGCGCTGGGCCGCCCTCGACGATCTGCTCCAACAGATGGCCCGGCGCCTCACCGACTTCACAGGCCTGATGAGCCTGATCACCCACCCGACCCGGTTGCAACCGGCTCTCGAAGCACTCCGCTTGGTGCGCAGTGAGGAGCGTCTTCTGGTGATGCTGGTTCAGAACTCAAGCCAGGCAAGCCATCTCAACCTTCGCCTTCCCCACGGAAGTGAGCATCAAATCGAAGCGATCGAGCTGTGGACACGGAGGCAGCTGGAACACAACGGCAATGGCCAAATCGCTTGGGAATCGCTGCCACTGGAACTGCAGGACTGTGGTCGAGCCCTGCAGGATGCGATCCATAGCCATCAGCAACTGGAGACGCCGCAAGAGTCCAGAAGTGTGTTTCACGGAGTCTCTCGATTGATCGCCGAGCCGGAATTCAGCCAAAGTGCTCGGGTCCGGCCGCTGCTGGAACTGATGGATGAACAACCCACAGCCCTCGCCCCAAGCCACTGTCATCCCTGCGGTGGTGTCTGGATCGGGCAGGAACATCCTCAGACAGCCCTGCACCAGTGTTCTGTGGTGCAGGCTCCCTATCGCAGCGGAGGCGAAGGAATCGGCCAGGTAGCCCTGGTCGGCCCCATGCGCATGGCTTATGCCACTGCTTTGGCAGCCGTGCAGTCAGTGGCCCGGACCCTTGAACGGCTTCTGTCGTAGAGACCAGACGATTGGGGATCAAGCACCCAGCGCATTTCCTAATCGCTCTGCCACTGCGTTCACATCCTTGTCTCCACGACCGGAACAGTTGAGGACAACTTCAGTACCGTCACTGAGGGTGGGACAGAGCTGTTCCAACCAGGCAAAGGCATGGGCCGTTTCGAGGGCGGGGATGATGCCCTCGAGTTGGCTCACAAGCTGCAGAGCTGTCAAAGCCTGCGCATCGGTAACGGCGCCATACTCAGCCCGACCGATCTCACGCAGATAGCTGTGCTCTGGGCCAACGCCGGGGTAATCGAGGCCTGCGCTGATTGAGTGGGCTTCCTGGACCTGACCGTCACCGTCCTGCAAGAGCAGACTCATGGCCCCGTGCAGGACACCGACACGCCCTTCAGTGATCGTGGCCGCATGACGCCCGGTCTCGACACCATCACCGGCCGCTTCTACCCCGATCAGGCGTACAGCCTTGTCCTGCACAAAGGGATGGAATAGGCCCATGGCGTTTGATCCACCGCCAACGCAGGCCAACAGCACGTCCGGCAGACGCCCGAAAGATTCCTGGCACTGTCGCTTGGCCTCCTCACCGATCACAGCGTGGAAGTCGCGCACGAGCATCGGATAGGGATGCGGACCCGCAACCGAGCCGAGAATGTAGTGGGTGGTTTCCACATTCGTTACCCAGTCGCGAATTGCTTCGCTGGTGGCGTCCTTCAGGGTGGCTGTCCCAGCTGTCACAGGTTGCACAGTGGCACCGAGAAGACGCATGCGGAAGACATTCAGCGCCTGACGACGCATGTCTTCGGCGCCCATATACACAACACAGTCCAGACCGAATCGGGCACACACCGTGGCTGTCGCCACACCATGCTGGCCGGCCCCTGTTTCGGCGATGATCCGCTTTTTGCCCATGCGCAGGGCAAGAAGAGCCTGGCCAAGGGCATTGTTGATCTTGTGGGCACCGGTGTGATTGAGGTCCTCACGCTTCAGCCAGATGCGCGGACCACCATCGGCGCGGCGGTAATGGTTGGTGAGGCGCTCGGCTTCATAGAGAGGTGTCTCACGCCCCACATAGCTGCGCAGAAGTCGATCCAACTCAGCAGTGAACGCGGGATCCTTCCAAGCTTTGGCGGCGGCTAGCTCCAGCTCAGCCAAAGCTGGCATCAGGGTTTCCGGCACATACTGGCCGCCATACCGCCCAAATCTGCCCCGATCAGAAGGCCTGGCATTCACGGCCAGATCCGCATCGGTGGGCTGGGAAGGCAGGGTGCTGGTCACAGAACAAACGACCGCACATGCGGACGCTGAAGCGTGGGATCAGCGTAAGCAGGCGATCACACGATGCCGCGGATCACAAGCACTCACCTCGAGGGCATGGAAACCAGCGGCATGGAGGGCAGCCTCCATATCGAGGCCGAAATACTGCTCGATATACGGCTCAGTGCTCTTGAGCAGGGTGGCCACTGGAGCCGGCAGGGCCTGTAAGACCGAGGAGGCGGGATCCTGATCCACCATCACCAGCACGCCACCAGGTCGCAGCAAGCGGGCTGCCTCCTTCAGCACGGCATGGGTTGCCGTCTGGGGTAGTTCATGGCAAACGAACTGCAGGCTGATCAGATCGATACAACCAGCAGCCAACCCGGTGTGTTCAGCCGCCGCATGGCGCCACTCCGCCACGACCCCGTCCACATCACGAACCCTTGCAACGGCGAGCATTTCGGGGGAGAGGTCCAGCCCCACAACCCGTGGCGAAGCCTTCCCAGCCGCAGCAGCACGACCCGCCAGCCAATCAGCCAGGGCCTGGGTGCTGACACCCACCGAACAACCGAGATCAAGCACCTGCTCCAGTCGACCGCTGAGCATGGGTTCCACCGCCTGATGGATCGCATTCCTCAGGCGGGCCTGCGCCTGCCCTGGACTGAGTGTTTCCTCAGGCCAAACCCTCAACGCCATCGCATCCGTGGCCTGCTCAGCCTCTGCCGCGGCCTGCCAGCAGAGATTGCCTTCTTCATAAGCGTGAAACCGCACGCGGTAGTAGTCGGGAGGTGACAGACCAGGAGTTGTGCTCTGAGCGAGCAGAGGTGTCGCTGCATCCCTGAGTTCCGAACGCCGTCGTCGCCATGGGATGCCATTGCGTTCAGCGGTACGGATAATCAGCTGCCGAGCTTGAAAAAACAGGGGCCTGCGCAAGACACCGATGCTGATCAGCCGCTCGATCCAGCGACCGAGGCCCTGGCTTGAATCAGCCCAATGAGGAGCGGAGACGGGAACGGTCATTGCAGGAACGGCAGGATGGAGGTGATGACAGGAGGGCAATGCCAAAGGGAGGCTGGCAGGAATTCAGCAGCGGCGACAGTCTGCAGCGCCCAAGTGGTCCGGCAACAGATCCGACACCCAAGGCTGAGCAGATCGTGCGGGTGCAACCGACCCGTGGTGGCCGGGGCGGCAAAACTGTGACAGTGATCCGCGGCCTCGAGCTTGATGCGGCCGGATTCAAAGGTCTTCTCAAGAAACTGAAAAGCCGCATCGGCAGCGGCGGCACCGCCAAGGATGGGGTGGTGGAACTGCAGGGGGATCAAGTGGAACTAACCCTGGAGCTGCTGACCAAAGAGGGATACCGGCCCAAACGGGCAGGAGGCTGAGGCCCAGCACGATGAAGCCGAAAGGCACGTCTGGCATAGCTGAGGGACAATGGCGATCCGAAAAGGCCAGATTCCATGTCCGCAACGCCCACCTACGGCAATCTCACGAACCAGGGAGCCTCCACCAACATCGCCTGGCACCACGCCTCGGTGGATCGGGCAGCCAGGGCCGAACAGAGAGGGCACCGCAGCACCATCCTCTGGTTCACCGGCCTCAGCGGTGCCGGCAAGAGCACCCTCGCCAATGCCGTGAACCAGGCTCTCTTTGAGCGCGGGCTCGCCACATACGTGCTTGATGGCGACAATGTGCGCCATGGCCTCTGCAAGGATCTGGGCTTCTCCGACGCGGACCGCGAGGAGAACATCCGCCGCATCGGCGAGGTGGCCAAGCTGTTTCTCGACGCAGGCGTGATTGTGCTCACCGCCTTCGTGTCCCCTTTCCGCGCCGACCGCGACAAGGCCAGGGCATTGGTGGAGAACGGCGATTTCATCGAGATCTTCTGCTCAGCAGACCTCAGCGTTTGCGAACAACGTGACACCAAGGGGCTTTACGCCAAGGCACGCGCAGGTGAGATCAAGGAATTCACAGGCATTTCAAGCCCCTACGAAGCCCCGGAGAGACCGGAGCTGTCTGTCGACACCGGCGCCAGCGATCTGGAGGCCTGCGTCAATCAGGTGGTCCGTGCCCTGATCGACCAGGGCATTATTCCGTCCCAGGCCTGACCTCGGACTGCCAGGCATCCACAAACGTTTTGGTGCAACTGGCGACGGGCACAGCCAGCAGCAACCCAAGCAAGGAGCCAAAGCCGAACAGATCTCCTGCCCTTGCCCCCACGGGCAGGACAATCAACAGCCAGGCCGGTTGCAGGCCAAGCAGATTGCCCATCAGGTGAGGCTGAATCACCTGATCGACGATCTGGCCAACAGCGATCGCGGCGGCAAGGATCTCTAAACCAGTGCGGGGATCCTGAATGGCCAGCAAGGCACTGACCGCCACGATCATGAGGGCGCTGGCATAAGGGATCAACGTGGTGAAGCCAATCAGCACTGCGAACAGCACCCCATAAGGAATCCCCAAGACGGTGAACACCACGATCTGTCCGAGGCTGAGGATCAGCGCCAGTACCACCTGTCCAGCGAAATAGCCGCGGAATGTTGCCGTGATCGTGGTGACCACAAGCTCCCGCCACGCCTCCGGCAGCCAACGGGCCAGGCCGGCAGTCATCGAATCCCCGCTCAGCAGAAAGAACACAGCCAACACCAGCACAATCACCGTGTTGATCGTTGTGCCGAGCGTCGCTCCGAGGATGGCGAGCAGGCGCTGGCTGAACTGACTGGCAACACGACTGAGGCGGGTGAGCAGATCACTGCTGACATCACCGAAATCACTGGGAAGTCCCCGCTGCAGAGACCAGTCCTGCACGCGGTTAATCCAGCCTTCTGCGGCCACAAGCCAGCTGGGCAAGGTATTGATCAGCTGGCCCAGCTGATCAATCAACAAAGGCACAAGGGTGACTGCAGCAAGCACTAATCCCGTGGCGGTGAGCACAGTCACGAACAAGATCGCCAGCCAACGGGGCAGTCCGCTGCGCATCAGCCAGCGCGTGGGAATGTCGAGCAGAAAGGCGATCAGTGCCGCCGTCAAAAAGAGTGCAGGGAAAGGCGCCAGGGGCAGCAGGAGCTGCCGGCACACGTACAGATTGAGCGTGACCAGCGGAAGGGCCAAAGACCAGCGCAGCCAAAAGGGCCAGGGCATGGCAACGGGCGAATTGGCTTCATTGTGCGCAGACGCTCAAGTGCGTGGCTGGGCGTCAGCGATCGATCATGTTCTCGAGATAGACACTCGCCCCAAGCTCCAACAAACGGGCATCCTTCGCCACAACCGTGTCATGGAGACTCTGGCGGTAGGTCTGCAACCGAGTCGTGAGGGCAGGATCGGCGACCGCGAGGATCTGCGCCGCCAGCAGGCCTGCATTGAGACCACCGCCAATCGCCACCGTGGCCACAGGGATACCACCAGGCATCTGCACAATCGAATGGAGGGAATCAACGCCCGAAAGAGCCCGACTCTGGACCGGCACACCGATCACAGGAAGAGTTGTCAGCGAGGCCACCATGCCGGGCAAATGGGCGGCCCCACCCGCTCCAGCCACGATCACCCGAAAACCTTGATCCCTGGCCTGCTGAGCAAAAGCAACCATCTCTAGAGGGGTGCGATGGGCCGAAAGCACCCGCACCTCCACCGAAACATCCAAGTCTTCGAGAGCCTTCACCGCCGGATGCAGGCTGGGCAAGTCGGAATCACTGCCCATGATCACCGCAACCCGGGGCTGATCAGACATCGCTTGTGAGGGGAATGAGGTCACGGTTCTGACAGGGCGAGTGCGAACTGGCGAGACTGTCATCGTCCCGCACGGACACGTTCCGGTCACCTGCCATGCGACGGATCACCAACGTCCGCCTGCCCCGACGTCCTGACGCTACAGATCCTGCAACGCCGGAATTCTGGTCAATCGAGGTGGATCAACGCCAACGCATTCACGCACTGACGCCGATGCAGCCCAGTGCGGCCATGGCCGGCGAAGACTGGCAGGGCGACTGGCTCAGCCCCATGGGCGTGGACCTGCAGATCAACGGCGGCCTGGGCCTGGCCTTCCCTGAACTCCAGGAGGCTGATCTCCCCCGCCTCCTGAAGCTGCTGGATCAGCTCTGGCAAGACGGAGTGGAAGCGATCAGCCCCACGCTCGTCACCTGCGCGGTGGAACCTCTACGCCGATCCCTGGCAGTCCTGCAGGCTGCCAGGGCGGAAAAGCAACCCCAACGCTGTCATCTGCTCGGGGCCCATCTCGAAGGGCCGTTCCTTGCAGAAGCCCGGCGGGGCGCCCACCCCAGAGAGCAT
>MDSV01086088.1_pt1 | contig 10054 bp, 10 predicted proteins | sample 810851 | NCBI WGS metagenome assembly MDSV01 (sample SAMN05326640, study PRJNA326480) | marine metagenome | isolation source: seawater | place: Atlantic Ocean: North East | collected 2012
CCTAAAATATATTTTAAAAAATATTGTGCCCAGGTACTGCACCCTAATTCTTCCGCCCAATCTGGAAAAGTTTTATTTTGAACTACTCTAAAAAGTTTATTTTGCTCGAATGGTCGATTTATTAACGTGGCTACGTTTAAATCATAACAAAGTTCCAAGAAATATTTCTCTGCTTTGCGACTAATAATAGAATAGGGAAATTGGCAAAAGTCAATTTCAGGGTATTTTTTCAAATAACTACCAAGTTCGTCAAAGGCATTATCTGTATAATGAGTGATCCCGATATATTTAATTTTACCTGTTTTGCGCCATTCCTTTAGAGTGTCTAGGTGATTTTCAGCGTCAATCAGGTTATGAACTTGCATAAGCTCTAATTTTTTACGACCCATGTTAGCAATCGATTGGTTCATTTCTTTGGAACCATTTTTCTTGCCGTTTGTCCAAACTTTTGTCGCAAGGAAGCTTTTAGAGCTTAAATCTTGATATTTTAATAATTGACCTATTATAGTTTCAGAATTTTCATACATCGGTGAAGAGTCTATTAAAGTTCCTCCAGATTTAAAAAAAAGTTTTAACACTTGCCCTAATTGTTTATTTGATTGATCAGGTAATATGTTGAATGATCGATATGTTCCGAGGCCGATTATGGGTAACTCCTCACCTGTTGATGGAATCGGCTTTGTTAACATAGAATTTTACTCAATATTCGGGTATTTTAAGATCTAAAACTTTTACACTGTTTTACACTATTTAGAGAATGTAAAAAATAAATAATTAAATATAATTTATCTTTTATTTAGGCACTTATATACATTATCCGTAATCGCATTAGGGGAAGTAGTATTTTGGGACTCTGGCTCAATAGAATTATACGCGGTATGCATCGCTCACCTCGGGAATTATATTATCGTTCAATTCTTGAATTACGAGCGGTAACCGGCCGATTTACCAAATCACCTCTTCAGAAACTTACTAATATAGAATTCATAGAATTGTTCGGATTTACGACTGTAGATGACTACTGGGAAGATTTGTCAATGAGGCCGTTTGCTACAGACCATTCTCTGTTAAATGAGAGAATTTTAGTTGAAAATATACCAGATGAATTTGAGCGTATAATAGGATTGGCCGATCAGGCGTTGGAATGGAAGATTGATCTTTTAGGAACTGGTCTAATATTTCTGCGCGAGAACCAGAGATGGACAACTGATTTTAAAGTTGGCTTGGGCTGGCCCATGATTTACTTCCGCGATATAGATATTTTGAATCTTGAGCAGCCCAGTGATGTCAAAATCCCATGGGAGATATCACGGATGCATTGGCTTATACCTGTCGCACAAGCCTATAAGCTTACTGGTGATAAAAAATATGCGCGTTTTTGTAGGGAAGTTATAGAGGACTGGATTAGAGCTAACCCTTATGGCAAAGGAGTAAATTGGACGATAGCAATGGAACCTGCGATGAGGATCTTTTGTTGGACGTGGCTATTTCATATATTCAAACATTCCTTGGAATGGTCGAATGCTTCTTTTCAAATTTTATTTCTTCGCAGTCTTTATGAACAAGGTATATTTGTAGAACGCTATATTGAGAATTTCGGTATAAATGGTAATCATTTTACTGCTGATGCAGCGGGCCTTGTTTTTGCTGGTCTTTTCTTTGGTGGCGATGCGCGGGCTCAAAGGTGGGCAAAGCTTGGTTGGAATACCTTGCTAACTGAGATATCACGCCAAATTTTAAATGACGGGGTAGATTTTGAGGGATCCATTGCTTATCATCGGTTTGTATCAGAACTCTTTTTTTGGCCAGCAAGATTCCGACAGGTGGTAGGCAAGGAAATTCCAAGTCATTATAGCGACCGGCTTCTGCTCATGGCCGATTTTATAGAGTGTTATACAAAACCAAATGGTCAAGCGCCCTTATGGGGGGATGCCGATGATGCTCGTGTTTTACCTTTTGGCGGTCAGGGGCATAATGATCACTCCTACTTACCTGATTTAATCAGACTCCAATGGGGTGATAATAAAAGTCAGTGTTCTAGTCCAAAAGCAAAAGCTGAAGTTTTATGGACCCATGGTATTTATGATGATTCTCTGTCAAAAAAAAATAAACCTGTTTCTAGAGGTTTTGAAAAGTCAGGGTTTTATATTATGGCCAATCATGAGGATCACGTATTTATCGATTGCGGCCCTGTGGGTTTTAGTGGAAAGGGTGGTCATGGTCATAATGATTGTTTGTCTTTTGAGGCAGTATTATGCGGTGTCCCTATAGTTAGTGATCGTGGAACTTATATTTATTCTGGATCATATCAAAAACGTAACGAATATCGCAGTACACGCGCACATAATACCCCAATTATAGATGGTGTAGAACAAAATCGATTGCTCTCAAAAAATGAACTTTTTTCACTCAAAAATGATGCCATACCGAGCGTTAGATCTTGGCAGATTGGTGATGATATTGATATCTTTATTGGATCTCACTCAGGATACCATAAATTAAAAAAGCCGGTCACACCCGTTCGCATGATTGCATTAGAAAAAAGGGCCCATCGATTGATTGTAAGGGATGAATTTAAGGGCGAAGGCGAACATGAAATAATGATACCATTACATTTAGCGAGCTATTTTCAAGTGAAACAAATTGACCATAGGACCTGGTTAGTGTCTTCCGGTAAAAATATTTTTAATCTTATTGTTAGTGGAAGCACAGAATGGTCGGTAACTATTAAAGGAGGGAAGATTTCGCCTAGTTATGGTAAACTTGTAGAGAGTACCTCTATTGAGTTTGTTAATGAAGGGCCATTGGAAACATTGCTGATTGGGATATATCCAGAAAAGGAGTCTCCAGAGTATCCTGAAAAATGGCTCAAGAATTACCTGTAGGACTTTATTTTAGATGCCTTTGGCTTTTTGATGCCATAGTATTTAATTAAAAATCTAAGGTGGCTCCAGGCAATAAGCGTCTTGCTTTAGCTGGTTCGTCGGGAGATAGCCCGTATTTTGAGCAAAATCCTATAAGTTGGTTCTCTTGTTCTAATAGAAAGTCTAGGGACCCTGCAAAAAACTCCTGATCGTTAATTAGATTCTGAAAATCTGATGGTAAAATTCCTGTGGTTCTGATGAAAGTTTCTCTTAATATATCGTCTTCTAAAATAAAGTGAATTACCTTAAGCGCTATTGTCTCAGCATATTCAATATCTCTTTTATTGTGTGTTGTTTTCTGCATTAAAATAATTCTATTGCTTAAGTTTCTGTAAAAGCCTGTGCTATAAGTTCATAAGATTTCCGTCCTGCAACTGGATCATGACAAATTGTTAAAATCACAAACTCATCAGCCGCAGATTCTGTTGCCATATTTAGTAATATTTTTCGGCACTGATTTTGTTCGTCGAAGAGCCCCCTTTAGATGTACCTCCGGTTCGTATTTAAGATTGGTCAAGCACTGCTAGTTTTATATTTGATTTATTCGACATTAATATCGGGATCATGGGCGATTCTTATTCTTCAAGCAAGTTTAATGAATATATATTTACATCTTAAAATCAGGAAACTAAACTTTTCTTATGAAACATACTACTGTAGGTTTAATTGAATTCGATCGTGATAGAGCTTCTCCGGGTATAACTATTATTAGTCCGCTTAAAGGAAAAGTCACATACTTGATCGGTATGAAAGGTGAAGTTTTGCATAGCTGGAAACATCCACTTAAACCCGGTGATTATGCTTATTTATTGCCCAGTGGTAATCTTTTGTGGTCAGGAGAAACGGAAAATGGACCACGACCTGGGGGTGGTAAGGGAGGTCTTTTGCGCGAGTACAATTGGGAAGGTGAAATTTTATGGGAACATAATGATGATAGTCAACATCATGATTTTAGACGTTTAAAGAATGGGAATACTTTATACATAGGTTGGGAAGAGATGCCTAAACAGGCGCAACAGCGCATGATAGGGGCAGAACCTGGAACAGAAGATGAAAATGGAATTACATGGAGCGATTATTTAAAAGAGGTTAATTCAGAAGGTGAAATAGTTTGGGAATGGCATGCCCATTCAAATATGAGAATCGAAGATTTTCCCCTACACATTATGAGTACGCGTAAAGAATTTCTCCATTGTAATGCCTGTGCTGAATTACCCGATGGTAACATTATGCTTAGCTTTCGAAAGAATAGCATGATCGTTGTCGTTGATAAAAAAACAAAGAAGATTATAAAAAAATGGCAAAATGATAAATGGGGTCAACAGCATGATTGTCAGCGATTGGAAAATGGTAATGTACTCTTCTTTGCGAATGGTATTCATGTTCCCGGCGGAATTTACTCATCAAAGGTGATAGAAATAGATTGGAATTCCGGCGATGAAGTTTGGTCTTATTCGGGTTTGCCTGCATGGTCGATGTTTAGCCCCAATATCAGTGGCGCTCAGAGGTTGCCAAATGGAAATACACTTATTTGCGAGGGCCTTAATGGTCGTATTTTTGAGGTAACAAACGAGTGTGATATTGTTTGGGAATATATTAATCCATGGTTTTTTAATACTCCGAGAGGTCCGGATAATGCAGTTTTTAGGGCATATCGCTATGATATTTTTTCTCCAGAAATTAGAGAGCGTATTTCTTTATTAGACTAAATAAAATTAATATTAAATTTTATCAAATTTTTTACGCTTTGAGTTATAGAATTTTTCTTAATGTTATTAAATTTTAAACTAAATATGTATTACAACTTAAATAATTGATAGCAAACCTGAGAATATCGGCCCATAAAAATTGGAGTATGCGCTATGTTAAAAGGGATCATTATTGCAGCAGTGCTACTTATCTCTGCTTGTTCAAGTAATAACCGTATGACCAATGGCCAATTAATTGGTGCTATAGGGGGTGGTGTTATTGGAGGTTATGCTGGAACACAATTAGGGGGAGGGTCGGGAAATTTGCTGTTTATAGTGGCGGGGACAACCCTGGGAAGTTTAGTCGGTTACGCATATGGGGATAGCCTTGTACCATCTGATCGTGCAATGTTTAAAAAATCAGCGAAGGTCGCAATGGATAATATAAAGGATGGGAACGTTTATTCATGGGTAAATCCAGATACAGGTGTAGCTGGAACAATCACCCCAATTAAAAGCTATTACGCAGAAAATAATAAAATTTGCCGAGATTTTGACGCAACTATTGCTGTTGAAAAAAGGGTTGGTTTAACCAAAGGTCGGGCATGCAAAATAGGAATGGATGCGTGGATGGTTGATAGTCGTATTTAAATTTTAATAATTTGATGGCTTTTCACTTTATTCATTTTTCAACAAGTATCTAAAAATAATGTTTTATGGTATCTTAGCAAATTGTGAATTGGACTAATTTAAAAACTGAGTATTTATGGCCGACAAATATGTGTTATTGGGAGTCGTGCACGATTGGGGTATTAATTTTTTAAATTTATGCTATATAATAAGCAGTAATTTTGATTTTATGCTAATTTCTGTTATTTAAAAAATAAAAAAAAGAATTTAGGTGCGTGAATATGGTGTTAACACCACGTATAACGGGTACAAATATGGTCCCGAACGGGGGCGGAAGGTATGCGGCGGCTGGAGCCGTGCCATCTGTGGATTATACGCCTGTAAACGAACCTAATCAGATAAGCTCTTTAATATATGAGGGCGACTCAGAGTTCCAGTATGATCAGTTTAGTGCGGAACAGCAGTATCCGTCGCGGCAAGAACATGGTCGATATACCCCCCAACAGAATTTTGATCATTTTGGCCGTTTGTTCGAGCAAACCATGGAACGACCGGTTAATTTCTCTTTGCTGGGTAATACTAGTGAGAGTTTTGCTGCAGCATTTGAGATGACTACTGAAGATAGTAAATCTGCCGGCGGGAGGCTAGTTAGTTATCCTGCGTATGCTTTAGACTCAATAATTGATATATATGAAAATAATGCAAAAATCATATATGGCCAGATTGCCCCAAAGGGTGAAAAGCTCAACGTTGTGCTGTGAAGTTTTGAATTTCATCAAATTTTATTCACCAAAATAATAACTCTAGTAAGTAGCTTATTGTTTTGATGCTTTTACGATTTAATTAGCATTTTTAATTCATCTAAGCGTTCTGGAGTATCGACATCAATCAGTATGCCTTTAGTATCAATTTGTACCTCGATTATTTGATCGGAATATTTTTCAAGTAAGTGTTTAGCGCCGGCATCCCCTTTGATGGCAAGTATCTCTTCAAAATACTCTTTACCCCATAGAACTGGATTGCCGCGTTTGCGGCCATGAATGGGTACACAAATTGAACGCCCTTCGGTTGGATCAAAAGCTCGAATTATACTGTCAATATGCTGGGATTTGATAAGAGGCATATCGCCTAAACAAATAATTACTCCATCGATATCTTTGGAGATACTGTCAAGGCCAAGTTTTAGAGAGCTGCTCAAACCTTGTATGTGTTCGGAATTATATACAAATTTGTAACCTAGATTTTTTAGACTCGCTTCTACTTTTGCAGCTTCATACCCGGTAACTATAAGGACCTCGCTGATCTTTGAATTTCTAATCTGCTCCGCGACATGTACTACCATTTTTGTACCATTAATTTCTTGAAGTAATTTATTTTCTTTACCCATTCTCCTTGATGACCCTGCTGCCAACAATAAACCTCCTATCTTAGGTTCCTTTGCTTCTGTTACTTTTGAGTTGTCAAATTGGCGTAATTGGCCGCGTTCATTAATTTCTTTCAACAGGCCTCCATTACCCATGAGCATGATATCCCTGCCAGTAACGGGTACATTAGCTAATAATCGCCATAGGACCCAATCAAAACCATTTAACTTGGGTGAACGGGCGCAACCTGGCATACCAATAATTGCAATTTCCTCAACATTTCCAATAAATAGCAGGTTGCCTGGATCAACTGGCATACCAAAATGTTCAACTTTACCGCCAACTTCGGTTACAGCTGAGGGGAGGATGTCGGCACGGTCGACTACTGCCGAAGCACCGAAAATTAGTATAATATCACAGTCATTTTTTTTCATTACCTCAATAGCATTAGCAACATCTGATTGCCTGTGTTCGCACCTGATTTCTTTGGTTATCTGGCTATTAAATTCAGTAATGCGGCCTTCAGCCACTTTAAGTGTTTTGTCTAAAATATTTTCTTTCATTCCAGGTAATCTGGTCATAATAAGACCAATTGCTTTTTTGTTGAATCTTGAAATCGAGATTAGGGGTTTATTTCCTATAGCTTTATTAACTGATGTCAAAACTGATTTTTTCACAGAAAAAGGAATAATTTTTATTGTTGCAACTAATTGTCCGACAGATGTAATTCCATATGCCTCTGAAGTAGCTACTGTAACAGACTCATCAATTAAATTTATTTTATTTAATCGTTCTTGATCAACCAATAATAAACCACGAGCATCAGCAACAAGATTACAGCGTCCCGTAAATGCATCGCTCGCAATAATATTGTCAGCGTATAACTTGCTAGTTATTAAGGTTGCAGCATCATTTTCGGCAACGTCATTGGGCTCTAATTGGGCAACGATGACGTCCTTAATTCCTTGTTGAATAAATAAAATTACATCATCTTCACTTAAAACATGACCTTTTTTTAATACTCGATTAGGTAGTCGCGTACTATGGGCTAAAATTGAACCTTTAGCTTTTTTTATCGGTACCGAACCAAATTTCATTAGCGGTCCAATTTATCATGTTTGGCGGCTATCATTTGAGCCAAGATAGTTACAGCGATTTCTTCCGGCGTTATGGCGCCAAGATCTAATCCTATCGGTGCATGAATGCGCGATAAGTCTGTTTCTTGAAACCCCTGTGAAGTTAATCTCTCGAGTCGAGAAGCATGCGTACGTTTGCTGCCCAAACTTCCAATATAAAAAGCGTCTGATTTTAGTGCTACCTCTAACGCTGGATCATCAAGTTTTGGATCGTGAGTTAAAGTAACTACGGAGGTCCTGGGGTCGACTTTTAGGTTCTTTAGAGCATCGTCTGGCCAATGATTATCAATTATAACTTTAGGAAAACGTTCGGGTGTCGCAAACGCTTCCCGTGGGTCTATTACGGTTACATCAAAACCTGCAATTTGAGCCATCGGCACTAGAGCTTGTGAAATATGGACTGCACCAACAATAAGGCACCGAAGTGGTTGGTTAAAGACTTGAACAAATATTTCTTCGCCTCCATTATTGTGTAGTTTTGAAACGTCCTTTCGTAATGCTGTTTTAGTATTTTCAATCATTTCGGTTGTGAGTTTTAAATCGCCAATGATATTTTCTGGGGTTACTAAGCTTCGTTCTCCAGTTTTTAAATTAGTAACTGCCGCAATAGGTTTATCATTGATCATTTTGGTCACAGTTTCTTTTTTATTAAAACGTTCTACTAAAATTCGTACGTCACCTCCACAGGCAAGTCCTACTTCCCAAGCCTGGTCGTTACTTACGCCAAATTTAAGTAGGCGGTTTTGACCATCTGAAATTGTTGCTAGAGCCTCACCTATTACGGATCCTTCTATGCATCCCCCTGAGACAGAGCCAACAAATGATCCTTCGTTATCTATTACAAGCTGGCTACCTATCGGTCGAGGAGAGGATCCCCAGGTGCTTATAACAGTGGCGATGGCTACTTCTTTACCATCCTTAATCCAGCTTAAAGCTTGCTGCAATACGTTATCTGCACTGGTTATATCAACCATTGCTATACCTCAATTATTTCATTTTTATTCGCTTATGGCTCTCCGTGTCATTACGTTAATCAAATGAGCACGGTATTCAGCTGAAGCATGAATATCTGAAGCTAAATCTTCCTCTGGGACTCTAATATTCTTTATGTTTTCTGGGTTATAGTTTTTTGCTAGGGCTGCCTCGAATTCACTAACTCTAAAGGCACACGGGCCAGCACCTGTTATTGCTACACGCACACCTTCAGTGGTTTGTGCAACAAATGATCCTACAATAGGATAACGTGATGCCGGATTAGGAAAATGTTTGTAGCCTGCTTTTTCTGGGATCGGAAAGGAAACTGAAAGAATTAATTCACCCTCTTCCAATGCTGTATCAAACATACCGGTAAAAAAATCATCAGCAGCAATTTCACGTTTGTCAGTTTGTATTGTTGCATTTAAAGCTAAGACAGCAGAAGGGTAACTGGCAGCAGGATCACTGTTGGCCAGAGATCCGCCAATTGTACCGCGATTTCGGACCATTTGATCACCAATTGTGCCTGCTAGATGACTTAGTGCTGGTATCTTATCATTCACTAATTCAGAAGAATGGACAGTATGATGTGTCGTCATGGCCTTTATTATGATAGCATCTCCTTCTTCAGAGATACCACTCATTTCACCTAGGTCAGCTAAGTCTATCACGTCAGTGGGTTGATCAAGACGTTGCTTCAAAACGGGTATTAACGTCATGCCGCCAGCTAAAAACCTAGCATCCTCTGCATCTCCATATTTTTTTAATGCATCATCAATAGAAATAGCCCGTTGATATTCAAAATCGTACATTTTCTCTCCCTATCTCATTTCTTTCGCTGCGGCGCTAATTGCTTCGACTATATTATGGTAGCCGGTACAGCGACAGATATTACCTTCAAGTGCTTCTCTGATTTCGTTTTCTGATGGATCAGGATTATCATTAATAATTCCGATGGCACTCATTACCATTCCTGGGGTACAAAATCCACACTGTAAGGCATGATGTTGCCTGAAGGCCTCTTGCATTGGATGTAACACATCGCCATCGGCCAAACCCTCTATTGTTTGCACTTCCGCGCCGTTAACATGAGCTGCTAATAGAGAGCAAGACTTAACTGCCCTTCCATTAACGTGCACAGTGCAGGCCCCGCATTGAGACGTATCGCAGCCAACATGGGTTCCGGTTAAACCCAGATGCTCTCGAATAAACTGCACAAGAAGTGTTCGTCCCTCAACCTCGCCTGAAACTTCTTTATTGTTTACGGTCATTTTTATTGTTGGCATTTGATTTTCTTACTCCATAAAAATGTTGTTGGACTATTTTTCACATCTTAC
>MDSV01003611.1_pt1 | contig 10053 bp, 12 predicted proteins | sample 810851 | NCBI WGS metagenome assembly MDSV01 (sample SAMN05326640, study PRJNA326480) | marine metagenome | isolation source: seawater | place: Atlantic Ocean: North East | collected 2012
TATAATTTTAAAATTATTAGACATAAGAATAAAAAATATGCTTTCTTTAAAAAACTCTTTGGCGGTTTTAAAAAAAACTAATGCACTATTAGAAGGACATTTTGTTTTGTCTTCTGGTTTGCACTCACCTCAATATGTACAATGCGCTAAACTTTTAAGTTTACCAAGTATTTCATACAAGTTTACATTATCCTTAAGTAAAAAAATAAAAAAAAAAATCAAAAAAATAGATTTAATTTTATCTCCAGCAATGGGTGGAATTATAATTGGCTATGAGATTGGGAGATTGTTAAAAAAAGAAACAATTTTTTGTGAAAGAGTTAATGGTAGATTTAAGTTAAGAAGAGGTTTTTCAATCAAAAAAAACTCTAAAGTTTTAATAGTTGAAGATGTAATAACAACAGGAAAATCAAGCTTAGAATGTGTGCAATTAATAAAAAAATCTAAAGCCAAACTATTAGGATTTGCCTGTTTAATAGATAGATCTTCAAAAAAAAATTTAAAAATAAAAAATAAAAAGATTATTTCACAAATTAAATTAAATGTTCCCGCCTATAAAAAAAATAATCTTCCAGCAAAGATAAAAAATATACCCATAACAAAGCCTGGTAGTAGGTTTTTAAGATGAGTATTAGGCTAGGCGTTAACATAGATCATGTAGCCACAATCAGAAATGCGAGAGGTGAAAAACACCCTCATCCATATGTAGCTGCGAAAATGGCTCTTAAATATGGAGCCAACTCTATAACTATTCATTTAAGAGAAGATAGAAGGCACATAAACGATAAAGATCTAAAGTTAATCTCATCTACAAAATCTATTCCGCTTAATTTAGAAATAGCAACTAATGATGAAATGTTGAAAATAGCAATTAAGCATAAACCCGACTTTGTTTGCATCGTTCCTGAAAAAAGAAATGAAGTTACTACTGAAGGAGGCCTTAATTTAAAAAGAAATAGAAGAAAATTAAAATCAATAATAAAAATTTTAAATGAGAACAACATTAGAACAAGTTTATTTATTAACCCAGTAAAAAATGATATCAAAATTTCTTATTTGTTAAATGCTAAATGCATTGAACTTCATACTGGAAAAATTTCAAATCAAATAAAAAAAAATAAAAAATATAATAGTTATCTAAAAAAAATTAAAAGTTGTGCTAAATATGCAAAATCTTTAGGTTTAGAAGTGCATGCGGGTCATGGTATGGATTATAAAACTGCTAAAATTTTATCAAAAATTAAGGAAATTGAAGAGTTTAATATTGGACATTTTATAATAGGAGAGTCCATTATATATGGACTAAAAAAAATTATAGAAACTTTTAAGAAAATTTTAAAGTAATGGATATTTTAGGTAATGGTGTTGACATTATAGAAAACGAAAGAATAAAAAAATCACTTAAAATAAAGGGATTTATTAATCGTATTTATACCCGTAATGAAATCAATAAATCAAAAAAGTTAAATAACAAGGTTAATTATTTAGCAAAAAGATTTGCAGCAAAAGAGGCTTTTGTAAAAGCCTTAGGTGAAGGTTTTCGAGGTAATATTAATTTTAATGATATAGAAATAACAAATGATAAAAAGGGCAAACCTTCAGTTAAAATATCTAAAAATGTTAAAAAAATTCTTAAAAAAAAATTTAACTTAAGTAAATATAAGATATTTCTTTCGTTGTCAGATGAAAAAAAGTATTCGATAGCATATGTAATTGTTAAAAAAAAAAAATGATAAAAAAATTTATAATAGAAAATACTAAAACACTTTTTTATGCTTTGATAATAGCAGTTTTAATCCGTTCAATTCTTATACAGCCTTTTTATATACCTTCATCATCTATGGAGTCTACATTGCTAGTTGGAGATCGTCTATTTGTTACAAAATTTTCTTATGGTTATAGCAAACATTCTTTTCCATTTAGCCCATCATTATTTAGTGGGAGAATCATGTATAATTCTCCTAAAAGAGGAGATATCGTTGTTTTTAAAACACCCGCAGATAATAGAACTGATTATATTAAAAGATTAATTGGATTACCTGGTGACACAGTTCAATTTATTGATGGAGAATTATATTTAAATGGAAATCAAATTTTAAAAACTATTAAATCAAAAAACAATATTTTATATTGTGGAAATCAAAAAATTCAAGTTACAACTTATACAGAAAAATTGCATGGAGGAATAACTTATACTGCATCATACAGAAAAGATTATAGTTATGAAAATTCTGATAAATTTATAGTACCAGATGACCATTTCTTTTTTTTAGGTGATAATAGAGATTGTTCGAAAGATAGTCGTTTTTTATCAGAAGTCGGCTATGTCCATAAAAATAATCTTGTTGGCAAAGCTCAAATTTTATTTTTTTCAACAGACGCAAAAATAGGTAGTATCTTTAAATTCTGGAAATGGAATGAAATAATGAGACTTAACAGATTTTTTAGAAAAATTAGATAATGAAAATTAATACCAATAAACTTCAGAAAATTTTAAATATAAAATTCAAAAATTCAAACTTATTGATACAAGCTATAACGCATAAAAGTTATGACCCAAATATTAATTATGAAATATTAGAATTTTTAGGAGATAGAATCTTAGGCTTAACAATATCAAACAAATTAATTGAACTTTATCCTGATGAAAAAGTAGGAATATTAGATAAAAGATTTTCAAATCTTGTAAATAAAAATACCTGCTACCAAATAGGAAAAAAATTAAAATTAAACGAGTTTGTATTAGTCGGTAATTCTAAAAAAAAAATATTGAAAATTGAAAGTAAAATCATTTCTGATATTTGTGAATCGATAATTGGTGCAATATATTTAGATAAAGGTTTTAAAACAACAAATGACTTTATTTTAAGTATATGGAGTGAATATATAAAAATTTCAAAAGATACAGTTATTGATGCTAAAACTAAACTTCAAGAGTTTTCTTTAAAAAAGTTTAAAACTCTCCCTGAATATAAAATTATATCAAATACTGGACCCAGGCATAAACCCATTTTTAAAGTCGGTGTGAAAATCAAAAATTCAAAGTTTATATATTCAAATGGTTCATCTAAAAAAAATGCTGAACAATCTGCGGCTACTAAGCTCTTAAATAATTTAAATTTATAATGAGATGGCAAGATAAAGGTTATTTATTATCATTAAATAAATATAATGAAAATTCTGTAATAGCTGAATTTTTCACTAAAAGTAACGGTAAAATAAGTGGAATTATTTTTGGTGCCACTTCTAATAAAGTTAAAAATTATCTTTTTAAAGGAAATAAATTTCATATAAATTTTAATTTTAAACAAGATACTAAACTTGGTTATTTTAAAGTTGAAATAGATGAAGTTAACACTCCTAAATTTTTAAATAATAAAAAAAAATTATTTTGTATAATTTATACGATGAATATTATTAAAATTTTAACTGTAGAGAATCAAGAAAACCAAAATATCTATACACTTTTAAAAAATTTTTTTGTAATCCTAGATAATGATAATTGGTTAACAAATTTTATTTTTTGGGAGCTAAATTTTTATAAATCCATAGGTTATGATATTGATTTTAAAAATTATGTTAAGAATGTTACTATCGAAGGGGAGAAAAAGTTTATTGTTGAGTCTACAAATAAAATAATACCTAATTTTTTAATCAATAATGATATTTTTCCAAATGATGAAAAAGATATAATTATAGCATTTAATATAATTGGAGATTTTTTAGATAAAACAATACTCAGACCTAATAATATTAGTTTTCCTATATCGAGAAATGAATTTGGAAAATTAATCTAAAGTAATTGTATCTGCAAAATAACTTATTATTGCATTAGCTCCGGCTCTTTTAAATGAAAATAATGTTTCTATTACAGCTTTTTCATTGATAATTTTTTTTTGTATTCCACTTTTTATTAAACTATATTCACCTGATACTTGATAGGCAATTACTGGTATTTTAAAATTGTCTTTTACTTTTCTAATTATATCTAAATATGGCATGCCTGGTTTAACAATAATCATATCTGCGCCTTCTTTTATATCTAATGCAACTTCTCTAATAGACTCATCATGATTTTTGAAATCCATTTGGTAAGTTTTTTTATCTCCTTTTAAGGCTCGTTTAGAACCAATTGCATCTCTAAAGGGTCCATAATAACTTGATGCATATTTAACTGCATAAGAAATTATTTGAACATTTTGTAAATTTTCTTTATCAAGTTTTTTTCTAATTTTTTTAATTCTTCCATCCATCATGTCCGAAGGTGCGATTACATCACATCCCATTTTTGCTTGTAAGACTGCTTGCTGCTCCAATAATTCTAAAGTTTCATCATTTAATATTTTATTTTTTTGCAATATACCATCATGGCCATGAGTAGTATAAGGGTCCAAAGCAACATCACACATGACACCTATACTATTTTTATATTTACTTTTAATATATTTTATTGCTTGGCAAACTAAATTATTTTCATTTAATGATTCGGATCCTTTTAAATCTTTGAATTTTGGATTTGTATATGGAAACAAAGCAACCATCGGTAATTTTTTTTTAATAGCTTTATCAACAATAATTCCTAAATTATTTATACTATACCTATAAATACCAGGCATAGAATTTATTGGGATTTTTTTATTTTTTCCTTCTGTTAAAAAAATTGGCAAAATAAGATCACTACTAGATAGATAGTTTTCCTGTACCAATTTTCTTGACCATTCATGCTGCCTTGATCTTCTAAGTCTTAAACTCGGATATTTACCTGTGATAATCATTCTCAATTATTTTTTAATATGCGGCAATATTTATATGTAATATAGTAATAAATAAAGTATTTATTAAATATGTCTAATGTAACATCATTAAGCGATATAAAAACAAATAAAATTGTTGGTGATTTTCAAAAACAAGAAGTTAAATTTGACTTAAAGAAATTAAAACATGCTTTAAATGAAGTTTTAAAAATAAAAGGTTTTGATAGCAGTTTAGGTATACCACATTTTGCAGCTATCCCATTAACACAAATTCCAGGTGATCCAGATTCGATTAAAGGCACTAAAGCACGAGGTGTTTATTGGACTAAACCTGATTCTACAGGCATAGAAGTTTCTAGAGATGTTAATATTGATGAAAGCAAATATACAGAATTTGTTAAAGAGTTTGAACATACGTATTTTAAAGAAGTTTTTGATGAGTTAAAAAAGTATTATAAACTTGGTAGGGTTAGACTTCTACTTAAAGAGCCAAGATCTACATTAAGCTGGCACAGAGATCCGGAACCAAGATTACATATTCCATTAGTGACCAATCCTGGCTGTTTAATGGTAATTGATAAAACAGCCCATCATATGCCTGCGGATGGATCTGTTTGGGTTACAAATAATAAAAAATATCATAATGCTTTTAATGGTGGAGAAGAAAATAGAGTCCATTTAGTAGCCTGCGTTTTGGACTATAAATTTAATTAATTTTAGTTTATAAAATAAGTTATTGAAAACAATTTTTATTGCATCTGATCATGCTGGATTTAGTCTAAAAAAGGCAATTATAAATAAATTTTCAAAAAAAAATAATTTTAAGGATATAGGCTGCTACAATTCAGTAAAATCTGTGAATTATCCAGATTATGCACATAAACTTTGTTTGAAAGTACTTAAAAAAAAATCCAATATTGGAGTTTTAATTTGTGGATCGGGCATGGGCATGGCTATGGCAGCAAACAAACATAAAAAAATTAGAGCAGCATTATGTTATTCAGTAAAAAATGCAAAATTATCTAGATTGCATAATGATGCAAATGTCATTACATTAGGGGCAAGATTTACAAATAATAAGAAAGCTTTCAATTGCTTAAATGCTTTTTTAAATACTAAATTTGAAGGTGGAAGGCATAAAAAAAGAGTAAAAAGAATTTGAGATTATAAATATAAAATATGTCTAGCGAAAAAGATTATAAAAATACAGAATATAAAAATTTTTTTGAAAAAAGCTTACTGGATATTGATCCAGAAATTTATAAAGCCATTAATGAAGAATTAACAAGACAGCAAAACCATATAGAATTAATTGCGTCTGAAAACATAGTATCGCAAGCTGTTTTAGAAGCTCAAGGTTCAGTTTTAACAAATAAATACGCCGAAGGTTATCCAGGAAAAAGATATTATAATGGATGTGAGTATGTTGATGTAGCAGAATCTCTAGCAATAGAAAGATTAAAAAAATTATTTGATTGTAAATTTGCTAATGCTCAACCTCACTCAGGAGCCCAAGCTAACGGAGCTGTATTTTTAGCTTTACTTAAACCTGGTGATACGTTTATGGGTATGAGCTTAAATTCAGGAGGTCACATAACTCATGGTTTAAAAATTTCGATGTCAGGTAAGTGGTTTAACGCAATTGGTTACGATGTTGATAAAAAATCTGAACTTATTGATTATGACCACGTTGAGAAACTAGCTATTACAAATAAACCTAAACTTATTATAGCTGGTGGCAGTGCATACTCAAGAATAATTGATTTTAAAAGATTTAGAGAAATAGCAGATAAAGTTGGGGCATACCTTATGGTTGATATGGCTCATTTTTCTGGTTTAGTTGCTGGAAAAGGATATCCAAACCCATGTGAATATGCACATGTTGTTACTTCAACTACTCATAAAGTTTTTAGAAGTGCGAGGGGTGGAATCATATTAACTAATCATGAAGATTTATCTAAAAAGATTAATACTGCTGTTTTTCCTGGTTATCAAGGTGGTCCATTAATGCATATCATAGCTGCAAAAGCTGTAGGATTTTATGAAGCATTAAAACCTGACTTTAAAGAATATATCCAATCTGTATTAGATAATGCAAAAATACTTTCTGAAACTTTAAAAAATAATGGTTTTAAAATTTACTCAGGTGGAACAGACACGCATTTAATGTTAGTGGATTTGAGACCTTTTAATGTAAAAGGAAATGTTGCTTCTGAAAGTTTATCTAAAGCAAATATCACATGTAATAAAAATGGAATTCCATTTGACGATGAAAGCCCAATGATTACATCTGGTATAAGATTAGGATCTCAAGCAGCTACAACAAGAGGTTTTGGTTTAAATGAGTTTAAATTAGTAGGAGAATTAATAACAAAAACAATAAAAGGGTTATCTGAAAACCCTAATGATAATAGCAAGATAGAAGAAGAAGTTAGAAAAGAAGTTGTAGATTTATGTTCTAATTTTCCTATATATAAACATTTAAGATAATAAACACTTATGATTTGCCCACACTGCAAAAAAGGAGAAACATCAGTAGTGGACTCTCGTCCAACTGAAGATGGAACCACTATAAGAAGAAGGAGACTTTGTATTTGTGGCCAAAGATTTACAACTTTCGAAAGAGTCCAATTTAGAGAACTTATTGTTATTAAAAAAAGTGGTAGAAAATCTTCATTTGATCGAGATAAATTATCTAAATCTATATATGTTGCTTTAAAGAAGCGTCCTATCGACACAGAAACAGTTGAAAAATTTATTTCAAAAATCTCTAGATCTCTTGAAGAATTAGGTCAAAGTGAAATCTCATCAAATACAATTGGCACGATGGTAATGGAAGGTTTAAAAACAATGGACCCAGTCGCTTATGTAAGATTTGCATCCGTATATAGAAATTTTAGAGAAGAAAAAGACTTTGTTCAATTTGTAGATAAAATTGATGTCTTTAAAAAAAGATAATTTTTCCAATTTAGATAGAAGAATAATGCGGCTGGCAATTAATTTGGCTAATAATAACAAAGGTTTAACAGGATTAAATCCATCAGTAGGATGTGTGATAGTTAAAAATAAAAATATTATTTCTTATGGGGTCACTAATATAAATGGAAGACCTCATGCAGAAACAATAGCATTAAACAAAAAAAAAAAGGATAATAGCGGAGCAACTGTTTATACAACACTTGAACCTTGTTCTCATTATGGAAAAACACCACCTTGCACGAGCGCATTAATTAATTCAAAAGTTAAAAAAGTTTTTTTTTCAGTTAATGACTATGATTATAGAGTATTAAACAAGTCTAAAAAAAAATTAAATTCAAATAAAATTGTAGTAAAAAAAGGTTTACTATCAAAAGAAGCAAAAAAACTTTATAAAAATTATAATTTTATAAAAAAAAAAAAATTTCCTTATATAACTGGTAAAATAGCTTGTTCTTCTGACTTTTTTATATTAAAAAATAAAAGCCCAATTACTAATGAACAATCACGTAAAGTTTCTCATTTATTAAGATATAAAAATCAAAGCATATTAACTTCTTATAAAACAATAAATTCAGATAATCCTAAGTTAAATTGTAGATTAAACGGGTTAAACAAATTTTCACCTATAAAATTGATTATAGATAAAGATTTAAAAATAAATATTAATTCTAATATTGTTAGAAGTTGTAAAAAATTAAGAACTTATATTTTTTACAACACAAAGAAACCAAAAAAAATAAAGAAATTAAAATTTTATGGAGCAAGACTCGTAAGACAAGAAATTAATAGTGATGGATATTTTGATTTAAAAAAACTTTTTAAAAATATATATAACCTTGGTATTCAAAATGTGTTGGTTGAATGTGGTATGGATCTCACATATAAATTATTAAAATCTAGTTTATTTAATGAATTTTATCTATTCAAAAGTAATAAAAAAATTGTAGATCGAAGAAAAATTAGTATTTTCAGTATTAATAAAAAACTAAGAAACTTTAAAAAAAAAATACGTGTAAATACATTTCTAGATAAAGATACATTAATACATTATTACTAAGAAAATGTTTAACGGAATTATATTTGAAAAGGGCAGGGTTGAAAAAGTAAGTAAGAGAAAAAATGGATTTAACCTTTTTTTAAAATCAAAAGTTAAGCTTTCCAAGCGTGACCTGGGAATCTCATTATCTTGTGATGGTGTTTGTTTAACTTTAATTTCTTATAAAAAAAATATTTTAGAATTTTATTTATCTAATGAAACAATATTTAAATCAAATTTTAAAAATATAAAAATTGGAAATGATGTTAATTTAGAATTGCCTCTTAAATTTGGTCAAAAAATTTCTGGTCATATATGTCAGGGTCATGTCGATACAGTAGCAAAAATAATTAAAATAAAAAAAATAGATAAATCGAAAGTTTTTGAATTTAATATTAAAAAAAATTACTTAAAATATTTAGTTAAAAAAGCTTCTGTTTTAATAAATGGTGTATCCTTAACAATATCAAATATAAAAAAAAATAGCTTTGAAATATGGGTAATTCCCCATACATTAAAATTAACAAACCTTTTTAACATCAAAAAAAATGATTTAGTTAATGTAGAAATTGATATTTTATCAAAATATGTAAAAAAATATTTAAATGAAAAAAAACAAATTTAGCTCAATAGATAAAGTAATTTTAACATCAAAAAGAGGAGGTATGTACATTCTTGTAGATGATGAAAACCGAGAGAATGAAGGAGATCTAGTTTTTAGTTCGTCTGATGTAACACCAAAAAAAATTAATTTTATGGCTAAATATGGCAGAGGTTTGATTTGTTTGGCTTTGAACTCAACCCAGGCTAAAAAATTGAACTTAACTTATATGACACCTATTAATCAATCTCGAAATAAAACTGCATTTACAGTTTCAATAGAAGCAAAAAGAGGTATTTCAACAGGTATATCAGCTAAAGATAGGGCACGAACAATTAAAATTGCGACTAAAAAAAAAGCAAAAAAAAATGAAATTGTATCACCGGGTCACGTTTTCCCTATCATAGCTAAGGATGGAGGTGTTCTTGTTAGAGCGGGCCACACAGAAGCCTCTGTGGATATAGCTAGATTGTCAAAAAAAATACCTTCTGCTGTTATCTGTGAAATAATGAACGAAGATGGCACGATGGCAAAAGGCGATGATCTTTTCAAATTTGCAAAAAAACATAATTTAAAAATTGCAAAAATTGATGATCTAATTGCATACAGATTAAAAAAAGAAAACTTAGTCAAATTAAAAAAAAAAACAAATATTATCGTTAAGGGCAAGAAATACTTAATAA
>MDSV01114359.1_pt1 | contig 10053 bp, 9 predicted proteins | sample 810851 | NCBI WGS metagenome assembly MDSV01 (sample SAMN05326640, study PRJNA326480) | marine metagenome | isolation source: seawater | place: Atlantic Ocean: North East | collected 2012
ATATTTTCAGGAATTCGCTCTAATGTTTTAGTTATTAGGTGCTCACAATTATGTGATAAAATTACAGCAATTATCTTTTTATTAGTTAAAAACATATCAGAGGTATCTTCTCATAAGATATTGGAATGTCAAAGGAAGTAATCCAAATAGCACTAACAGAATTATAATATTCGAATTAAATCCAACATCAGTAGTTAGCACATTAAGCATTTCTTTCCCTGTCATGGAGACTAATATTGTCATAGGTAGCATTCCTATTTGCGTAACAATATAAAACATAGATGTTCTCATATTTGTTAACCCAAACATCAGGTTAATAATAAAATATGGAAATATAGGTGTCATTCTAACAGCATACAAATAGTTTGCGCCATTTTTAATAAACCCTTTATTAATTTTTCTGAATTGCTTGTTAAAAGTTTTTTGAAAATAATCTTTAAATAAATATCTGGATATTAGAAAAGCAATAGTTGCTCCGATTGAAGATGAAAATGAAACAATTGCAACAGCAGAATAAATTTCAAATAACATTCCAGATAATAGTCCAAGAATGAAGGCTACAGGCAAGGATAATGACGTTAAAATGATGTAAATAAAAAAGAAATAAACCATTGCCTCTAATGAGTTCGAATTTGAATAACTAATTAATTCTTCAAGATTACTGTTAACCCATTCAATAATTTTATTTTCACCAATCATCAAGGATAAGATAACTGCAAAAAATATTATTACTAAAAAAAATACTAATTTAGAGTTTATTTTAATTGTATTGCTAATTAAGATTCTCCGCTTAAGCTCTTGCTGCTAGTATTGGTGCTTTCTTTTTTATCTTTAAAGTACTCATCATAAAAAGAGCCATGTGACTCTTTTGTATAGGTATAATAAAGGGTCCTCCTATCTTTATTAGAGTAATTCTTTTTTGACCTATGCGGACATCTATTACTAAATATCACTAAATCGCCCGGGTTTAACTCTATTCGTTCAAAGGATAAGTTATTTTCTACTTCTTTAAGAAGAACTGGGGTTCCATCCATTTTTGTATTTTTAAGCAAATCATTAAAAGATCCTTCATGTTTTTTAGATATCTCAATTGTCCCATTATTCTCTGTGCATTCATCTAAGGCAACTAACGCATTTACAAAGAAATCAGTATATTTATACCACCCATCTTGTTTAACTGCATTTTTGTCTTTAAATAGGAAAACACCATCATAATGTGCGAAAAAACCTTCGCCACCCGGAGGCTTAGCATTATATTTATCCTTAAATATTAAAAACTTATGATTAAAGATTTCATATAGTAAATTTTTAATTATAAAATTAAGATCTAATAAGCTTTTGCCTTTATCATATAATCTTTCAATTCTTCTTAGATTACCTTTTTTGTCTTTATAAACTTCTATATTTTTTGCATTTTTAATTTCAGAAAATATTTCGGAGATATTTTTTGTATCAATTGCTTTTTTTATTATACAATATCCTTTCGCTTCAAAAACTTTTTTATAATCTTCTTTAATGTTCATATTATATTCCTAAGATTATATTTAACCATAAAAATTATTATCTCACAAAAAATAACTGACGATTATTTAACTTATAACTCTCAATTAAGCTTTTTCCATGCTCAGATAATATCCAATTATAAAAAAGTCTCGATGACTCATCATTCACATTTGGACATCTTTCTTTGTTAACCTGTATGATTCCATATTGATTAAATAACAGAGGATCTTTTTCAAACAAAATCCTATGATTTAGCTTATTTTTGAAATTGATCCAAGTTGCTCTATCAGCATAAGTATAACCATTCATTCCTATAGCAATATTGATCGTAGAACCCATCCCTTGTCCGCTTTCATAGTAAAACTTATATTTATTCTCTTTTGGTTTAATTTCAACAGCATCCCAGACTCTCTTTTCTGATTTATGAGTGCCACTATCATCTCCTCTAGAAATAAATTTTACATTTCTAGACGCAATATTTTTAAATACTTTTATTATATCTTTTTCAATTGATATGTTAGCTGGATCATCTTTAGGCCCAATAACTACAAAATCGTTATACATGAGATCCTTTCTATTAGAACCATATCCTTTTTCGACAAAATTAATTTCATCTTTTATTGAATGAACTATCAATATATCTGCATTGCAATTTTTTGCATTTATTATTGCTTGACCTGTTCCATATGCAACAATTTTAACTTTTATATCATATAATTTTTCAAATTCTGGTAGAATAAAGTTATAAAAACCCGAATCTCTTGTTGAAGTTGTTGACTGTATGACAAGCTCTTCCTGTATCATATCACGAGAGAAAGACAAATTACTAAGTAATAGTAGTATACCTATTAAAGCTATTTTAGCTGAATATACCATTTTCATTTTATAAGATTTTATTTAATTTACAATTATCTAATTTATAAACTTCATCTGCAATTTTATTAGATTGATCTTCATTTTGCGTAATCAATATAATTTTATTTATTCGAGATTTCTCTTTTAATAAATCTTCAACTATTAATTTATTTTTCATATCTAAATTACTTGTTGGTTCATCACAAAATATTATGTTAGGTTTTGTTATCAATGCTCGTATAATTGAAATCATCTGTTGTTGTCCGCCAGATAAATTGAAAGCATATTCTTGAGCAAGATGATTAAGGTCATATTTAGATAATATCTCTTTGATTTTCTGTAATGCGCTAAATTTAGAAATACTATTATCTATCATTAACACATGTAATAAATTATCCTCGACGCTTCTTCGCAGTAAAATAGGTTTTTGAAACACAAAGCTTGATCGCAAATTATCACAATATATTATATGGCCACTTTCAGGTTTTATGAAACCAGCCATCAACCTCAGCAATGTTGTTTTACCGGCACCATTTTCACCATATATTACAGATATTCCTGTTCTTGAAAGTTTAATATCAATATCTCGTAATATTTTACGCTTTTTATATGCGAATGACACATTTTCAAAGCTAAGACTAATACTCTTCATTTTGCTCCAATTCTTTATTTTTAATCAATGATAAAACCATATTAATTATTAATGCGATTAAAATTAAGCTGATACCAAGTCCTAATGCTTTGGCTAAATTACCTCTAGATGTTTCAAGAACTATGCTTGTTGTCATCACTCTTGTCAAATGATCAATGTTTCCCCCAACTATTATTATAGCTCCAACCTCTGATAATGCCCTCCCGAGTCCAGCAAGAATATTCGTCAACAATTTATATCTAACTTCCCATAGGATTGTTTTCATGGTCGAGACAAAACCTGCATTAATCGAATAAAAATAGTCTTGATAATAATTTAAACTACTATCAATTGAATCTTTTGATAATGAGACTATTATTGGGACCACAAGGATTGTTTGAGCTATTATCATTGCAGATGGTGTATATAATAATTCTAGATTTCCAAGTGGACCGTTATATGAAATTAATATATATAAAATTACCCCGACTGCCACAGGTGGTAGACTCATCAGAGAATTAAAGATAATCGTTATAATGCGTTTTCCAGCAAATTTTTTTATGGAAAGTACAGACGCAATTGGTAGAGATATTATTACTGATATAATTAATGCTGAAAAAGATACATACAAGGAAAGTTTAATTATTTCAATTAGATATGAGTCTAATGTAAATAATAAATCAAGAGAATCATAAAAAATATTATCCATAGATTACTGCTCCCAAAAAGCTTGAATCATATCAATCTTATTAATCTTAACTGGGTTATTTTTTAATCTTACTTGATCTACACTTAATATTATGTTTTGCAAATCATTTTTACTCAATGAGCAAGCCTTAACAATATCTGGTTCCAGCCCAGTTTCTTTCATTAAATCATACCAATAAGTAGCTGCTTCATAGGGCGATGCAACTTTTAAGAGCCTACAAAGAGATTTCATTGTTTTAAGCAAATATTTGTGACCTCTTCTGTCTATGACATTAATGTCATGTATAGGTGTATTTAAAATAAAAAACTTACCTAGAGTTAATGCAACAGAATGGCCATGCTGTAAACCAAACTTGGAGCTAATTTTATAGGATAATGCATGAGGAGCAGTGGTTTTAGTTATATTTATGGCTTGACCTGAAAGGTTTGCGGCTTTTGCCATAGCTGCTCTAGCCTTAAAATTATCATTGAATGAATCTATAATATTATTTTTAATCAATTGAATCGCTTTTTTTGAAATCTTTTTTGACTCAATAGTTGAATTTATTGACCAATAAGATTCAATTGATTGGGAAAATGCATCAAAAGCAGATGAAGCTCTAAGTTTTTTATTCATACTACTACTTAGATTTGAGTCTATGAAAGCATAATCAGGCATCATACTTTTATGAGATACAGAATATTTTTTATTATTAATATAGATCACTGCAAAAGATGTGCTCTCACTACCTGTTCCAGATGTAGTTGGTATAGCAATCATTTTTAGTTTAGATTTGTTAAGCGATAAATCTTTTCTGATTAAATCTGAAGAATTAGTATTTTGAGATAAGATATTTATGAGCTTCCCCATGTCTATAACACTTCCTCCGCCAATACTTATAATCATATCCGCTTTATATTCTCTCAACAGATTTATTCCTTTATTGACATCTTTGAGTTTTGGATTATCGTCAAACTTATAAAATCTTTTTGTTGAGTAATTTTTTATTATTGGATTCACAAAAGACTGAATATCAGACTTCTGATAAGATTTATTAGCTGTCACAAAAAGTATTTTTTTTGGCTTAAGCTTTCTGACAGTATCAAATAATTTACTCTTCAAGTCTTGAGTAAAAACTATTTTTTGTTTCATTTTTTTAAGAGACTCATTAGAGATTTTTTATTTTCTAAAGGTGTTGATTTAGGACGACTAAGATTTTCACGTGTTCCATTTGATATCATTATTTCTAATAGACTTGTCCCTTTGTGTTTGCTTATTTTCGGAATAGCAGCTTGCAATTCCTTTTCATTCTTGACAGTCAATGTCAAATCATAACCCAAATTCTTAGCAATTTCATTTATGCTGAATTGATATGCTGTGGTAGGTTGACCACCAACAGATTCATGGGAACCATTATTAAAAACAATATGCTTAAGATTATTACATTTTAAAGCTCCATTAGTTGTTAATGATCCCATATGCATAATGATGGACCCATCTCCATCAAAACAATATATTGTTTTTTTCTTATTCTGTAATGCAATACCCAGTGCTATTTGATTCGCATGCCCCATACCGCCAACTGTAAGGAAATCTCTGCTATGATCTTGTTTATTATTTTTTCTATATTCATATAGTTCCCTGGATGTAAAGCCCGTGGTTGACACTATTATATCTTTATCACTTATATGATTCATAAGTATATTAATGGCTTCCTCTCTAACTAATGAATAATTTAGTTTTGCAAGTTTCTTAAGATTATATTTCTCAAATGTATCTTTTTCTATGATTAAGACTACGGGTGAATTTATCTTTTTAGTCCTATTGACAGAGTCAGTTATAATATTTTTAATTTTATCTACCTTGTTTAGTTTATTAATTATTTTGTAAGGTATTTTCATCGATTTGAGCATATCTATCATGACACGACCAGTTTTTTTATGTTGCGGCTCATCTTTTACACCTGGCTTACCTCTCCAACCTATAATTAAAAGCATAGGAATTGAATAGACATCTTTATCAGCAAGAGATAATAGAGGATTAATTAAATTACCAAGACCTGAATTCTGAAGATATATTGCAGGTACTTTATTTGTTGATAGATGATAGCCAATCGATATCGACAATGCACTCCCTTCATTTGCTGCAATTATATGGTTATTGGTATTACTATGATCAGAGATATAAAAACATAAATCTTTAAGCAAGGAATCAGGGACACCTGTGAAAAAATCAACGCCTTCTTTTTTAATATGTTCAAAAAATAGCTTTGGCTTTATCATTATTTTGTGCCTGGAATCAGATTAAGTATTTCGTTTATAGATATGCATTTATCATTAGCTTCGTATGATCTTTTATTTATCAGAATAGATTTTGCAACATCTAGCATAGCTGGATAAGCGCTTCTCAACATATGATTTGCATAACAAACTATATTTACTCCTCTTTCTTCCCATTCTTCTTCACTAACACTATTAAAACTTGAAGGAACAACCATTAAAGGTATACCATTTTTAAAAGATTTATATTTTTCGCAAAACTCAAATATTTCATCTGGATTTTTATTCTTACTATGAATCATAATCGCATCTGCGCCAGCTTCAATATACTTTTTAGATCTAAGTAAAGCGTCTTCCATTCCTGCTTCAAGTATTAAACTCTCAATTCTTGCAATTATCATGAAATCCTCAGTAACCTGAGATTTTTTTCCTTCTGATATTTTATGTTGGAAATTCTCAATACTGTCTTGAGTTTGTTTTACATCATTACCAAAGAGTGAATTTTTTTTAAGTCCAATTTTATCTTCGATAACTACTGCAGAAACCCCCAGTCTTTCTAGTGACTTAACAGTAAATGAAAAATGTTCAATTTTACCACCCGTGTCTGCATCAAAAATCATTGGTTTCGTTGTGACTTCGAAAATATCATTAACGGTACTCATTCGCGAAGTCATGTCAATTGCCTCTATATCAGGCTTACCTTTAGCTGTTGAGTCAGTTAAGCTACTAGACCACATTGCATCAAACTCAATAATACGTCCATTTTCTTCAATTTGTGTTTTTTCAGTAATAAGGCCAGATAAACCATTATGAGCTTCATTTAATCTGATTAAATTTTTTGCCTTAAGCAATCTTTTTAAAAGTGAAAGACGAATATTAGGAGTTGTACCTATTTCTTTAATATTTTTATTTAAAATTGATGACGAAATATTTTTAGTGTAAGGAATCTCAATTAACTCACCTTTCCATTTTTTCAGAATATTAATAACTTCGGCTCTTACTTCTTTTTGAGAACCTTCTCTCCAATCATTTCCATGCACCACATAGTCAGGTTTTAAATCAAGAAGATTTTCTTTATATGAATGAGTATGCTGTTGAATAACATTATCCACACCCTTGATTTCAGATATAATTATTTTCCTATTTTCATATGGCATATATGGTAGCCGTTTATAACTCGCAATTGCCTTATCTGTGAGTAATCCTATTGTTACTGTCCCCAGTTTAGCTGCCTCTTTGATAATATTAATATGTCCTTCATGAATAAGATCAACGCTCATCCCTACATATACTTTTTTAGCCATGATTTACCTGTAATTCCCTATTAGTTATTTAGTAAGCCAATATAGATCTTGTTATATCTAATATTGCCTAGATTATAGTGTTTATTTAACCAAATTTCCCTTTGTTTTTTTATATTTATTAATAAATTCGTTTGCGCCTTTCGTTGTTTAACTTATTATTACAATAATATATTTATGTAGCGCAATAATTTTTAAGAAAGTTTCTTAATTGATCAATGCTATTTCCTTTGCCACAGTCATTACCAAAATAAGCATTCACATGAGATCTCAAGTATTCTTGAAAACTATTGTCATCTACATCATTTAACCAGTAGTCATGCAATATCCTGATTTCATCATAGGACGAACCTTTGCATCTAGGAATATGATTCTCAATTGAGGGTGAATTTTTATATTGAAGATAAGGGTCAAGGCATATTGTTTTCTTACATGCATATAACGACTCATATATAGCAGATGACTCGGGTCCAGATATTGTCAGATCAGACAAACCAATGGTGTCATATGATGATAGATTAAAGTCATTAACATAAATAATATTGTTCATCTTACGTGCCTTATTTAATAGATTGAGTATATTTTGATTTGAATTAGATCTAATATGGTTATAATTTTGTTTTGTTTTAAGTAGATAGTAGTTTTGCATATATGTTTCAGCTAATTTTAATAAGGTCTGAAGGAACGCCTCATATGATCTATGATTAGTTATTGTATACAGGCCTGTCGGAGAGTCTACAACAGATATTATTTTATTATATTTAGATATTTTTAGTTTTTTAAGCAAGATGCTCTTGTTTTTAGAACCTCTTATGATTAAATCAGAAAAAATTGGACCTAGGTTTATATACTTTTTAATATTATTTTGTAAAGTTTGAAGCCATTCGTTTGAAACTTTACTACTTATAGCAATGTCAAAATCCATATATGTATAGTCATGACAATGACTTACTTGAGGATTTTTAATACCTTTTAAAATATTAGTTGTAGTTGAGTAATATAAAAATAATCTTTTTGTATTATTAATTTTATGAGCATGAGATGAAGTAATATCATCTGCAATCATTGTGCTGATAATGTTTTTTATTTGAAACTTACTATAGAATATATCCCATAAAAAACTTTTTTTGAAATGATTAAAAAATGTAGTTGAAAGCCATGGGTATTTTATTAGAACTAGTAATATATCAATTTTTATTTTAAAGTACTTTTTATAATAAGTGGCTTTATCTAAATTTGTACTAACAAGAGAAGATATGTTACCTAGATCGCAAACATTATATCCGATATCCCTATATTCATTAATCCAATCTTGTTTAGAATTATTTGAATTAACAAATAACACTTCACTTGAATCTAAAGCATCATTATCTATCAATAGCTTGTCGAGGGTAGTCTGCCACCCTCTTAATCCATCATCCATATATACGCCATATTTAAAATCTTTTTTTATTGCATTGTCAGTGATCTTCCAAGATAAAAATATTGTTTCTATAAAAAATAAACTTTTAAGAAGACTAACCAGAAATTTCGCTTTACTTTTCATATATAAATAAACATATGAAATATTCAATAGTTTTATATTAGATGGTAATTTATTATTATGCTTTAGATAATTAAATATTTTTAATTCAAAATCATTTGGCCATAAATAAACAGTTCCTTTGATTTTATATTTATCTATAACAGCTTGAGCATATAGCAAAGATATATAAATACTTTTAGCTTCATGCATGATACGTTTACCGATGAGTTTTCTACTATATTCTTTTCCTCCCCATTGCGATAGAAACTTTACTGATGATTTATTAATTAACTTGTCAAAGAGTTCATTCTCTATTAAAGATGCTTTGTAATCTGCTAATCTATATTCAGATGCACCTAAAATATCATCTTGTATACTTATAGTTTTATGATCATTTTTTTTATTATGTAGATTTTTTACATACTTTTTTGACCAAAATAATAAATTTTGAAAAAAACTAGGTTTATAAAAAATTATATTACGCATCAACAATACTGATTAATTTACTACCAGCCTGTACGCCCACCATCAATACTTATAATAGACCCATTCATATAACTGCTTGCATCACTACACATGTAAACTATTGTTGATTTATATTCATCTATGTTAGCCATCCTTCCCATAGGTATCAACTTAGATAACTTTTCTTTAAATTCTGTATCGTGATTATTTAAGACCCCGCCTGGAGCTAATGCATTACATCTAACGCCATTTTTAGCCCAATATGTTGACATATATCGTGTCAGACCAATCAAGCCATGTTTAATTACAGAATATGTGACTGGCTTAACAGTTTGTTTATCAACAGGTAGACTATTATCCTCATATAAAAATTGACTTGGAGCAATAAGTCCAAGATCAGAGGATATGTTAAGGATTACTCCTTTGCCAGCTCTAGCCATTTCTGTGCCAAAATGTTTTGAGCATAAAAAAGCGCCAGATAATCCAACAGAGATTTCTAAGTTCCATTGATTAAGATCAAAATCTTCCAGTCTTGTTGCATTGATCTTATTATTAGTTTCATATTTTGCATCTATAGCAGCATTGTTTATAAGTATTGACGGATAAGCATTAAATTTCTTATATATTTCTTCTTTTGCGGAAACTATTTCTGATTCAGAGCTAATATTAGTGATCAGCGAATATATTTTATCATGATATTTAGTTGAAAATTTCTTGTTATATCTTTCAATTGCACTTTGATCGATGTCTAATATGACTACTCTGGATCCCGCTTCTAACAATGCTTCGCAATGCTGTAAGCCAAG